>OMBN01000011.1_pt1 | contig 214870 bp, 174 predicted proteins | sample 1644891 | NCBI WGS metagenome assembly OMBN01 (sample SAMEA103958144, study PRJEB25191) | human gut metagenome | reverse complement strand
ACGCTCGCCCCCTACGTATTACCGCGGCTGCTGGCACGTAGTTAGCCGGGGCTTCCTCCTATGCTACCGTCACTTCCTTCGTCACATAGGACAGAGGTTTACAATCCGAAAACCTTCTTCCCTCACGCGGCGTTGCTGGGTCAGGCTTGCGCCCATTGCCCAATATTCCCCACTGCTGCCTCCCGTAGGAGTCTGGACCGTGTCTCAGTTCCAGTGTGGCCGATCAGCCTCTCAGCTCGGCTACCCATCGTTGGCTTGGTGGGCCGTTACCCCTCCAACTACCTAATGGGACGCGAACCCCTCTCAAAGCGATAAATCTTTGACCCCTTCATCATGCGGTGTTGTGGTCTCATGCGGTATTAGCAACAGTTTCCCGTTGTTATCCCCCTCTTTGAGTCAGGTTATTCACGCGTTACTCACCCGTTCGCCACTAAGTTAAAGGCCGAAACCCTTAACTCCGTTCGACTTGCATGTATTAAGCACGCCGCCAGCGTTCGTCCTGAGCCAGGATCAAACTCTTGAGTTAAAATCCTTTAAAAGCTCGCGCTTTTGCTCTTCTTTCTTTTGCGTCTGTCTCGCGACTTCGTCATCCGACAGACCGCCGGTCGTCTCAAAATTACTTTTGTTTGTTTGCGCTTGATCTGCTCTCTCGAGCATCTCTTCTTGGTTCACTATACGGTTTTCAAGGAACATCCGGTTCCCGAACTTCCGTCCTCTCACCGGGCCGCCTTCCTCTTGACTCGCTCGCGCTGCTCACTTCCGTTCGCACCCCTCGGCTCTCACCTCGGTTTCGCTCGCTTGTCTCTCTCGTCCGACAGCTTTGCTATTATACCTCCCCCGCAAGCTTTTGTCAACACCTTTTTCCATTTTTCTTTCCGCCCCTTTTTACGCCATCATGCCTTCCGTGTTGTTCATACCCCTCCCGGAATGCTGTAATTCCCTTTCGACGTTTATAACCCCTTTTTGTCCTCCTTTCGTTTATTATATTAAAAAGTATATTCGCAATTTCCGCTTTTTTTTGCAAATTCGCCCCCCTTTTGACCCCGTTGGCTGATAAAAAAGGCGCAGTGCGGAGTCGGGTTCCACGCACTGCGCCGTCATTATATTGATTTTATTCATTCCGCCGCATCACTTCAGCGACTGCGGCGCAAGCGGACAATCCCAAAACATCAATCTGCCGCCGAACTGCTCCGCAATGCGTATCGCAAGCACCGTGACCTCATCAACGCTGCGTTTTTTCAACGGACAAATTATGTGGAGAATCACGCCGTACGGAAGCTCACTCATCTCTCTGTCCACCGCGCTGCCGATCGCAAAGCCTTCCCGTCTTGCCGCCTCTTCAAATTGCAGACGGAGCGGTTCAGAGCGGAAATACATGTGAAGATTCAGCCTCCGTGCCGCCTCGGAATCCCCGTTCGAATAAAGTTTTTCGATGTTCTCCTTATTCCGGACGGTTTGAAGCTTTGCAGCATCGGGATAAAGAAGTTTAAAATATGTCGTCCACTTCGGTTCGGACTTGCAGCCGAGTTTCACCGTCAGCTTGCGTTCTTTTTGAAGCAGCTGCTGAAGTGCCGAATACTTTTCTTCGCTGTCAATATAGAAATAATACTGGTGCATTGCGGCGGATTCAATGCAGCCGACATATTCTTTGCCGAGTTTCTTTATGCATCGGGCAATAAGGCTGTCAATTCGGCGCAGCTCGCCTGCCTTGAGCAGCTGTTCCGAAAGGCTTGCGCAGTAGATGAAAACAAGCTTCGCGCAGCCCTCGATCGGTGCATTTGTATACAGCGACATATCAACGCGGAACCGCGCATCACCGCCGTCCAACTTCCAATCGTATTCAAGCCAAGCATTTTTGCTCGTTTTCGTCATTGCATATCCTCCTCGCATTTGCATTCGCCGTTTGAACCGCAGCCGGCCTCCGCTCGAAATCCAAGTCGAATGCGGGCCGCGGCTCAATGCGCCAAAGTATCGGGAATTGAAGTTTTATCGAGATAAAATCAGTCTTTCTTTTCCTCTTTCGGAATCAGAACGGCCTTGATTCTTCTCACGCCCGCACTTGAAGCCTCTTCTTTTTTGATTTTGAACGTGCCGAGATCACCGGTGTTTGCGGCATGGGGTCCGCCGCAGATTTCGCAGCTGTAGTCACCCATTGTATAAACCTTTACACGTTCGCCGTATTTATCGCCGAACAGGCCGATCGCGCCGCGCGCACGCGCTTCGGGAACGGTCATTTCTTCGCAGGTAATGTCAACACCGGCATCAATTGCTTCGTTGACAAGTTTTTCGACCTCGCGCAGCTCCTCGGGAGTCACTTTACGCGGGAAGGAGAAGTCAAAGCGCAGCCGTTCGGCCGTGATGTTCGAGCCGCGCTGTGCAACGGACTCATCAAGAACCTTGCGCAGTGCTGCCTGAAGCAGATGCGTCGCAGTGTGCAGTTTTGCCGTTTCGTCGGTTGCTTCCGCAAGGCCGCCTTTGAACTTATGCTCCGCGCCCGCTTTGGACTTTTGCTGGTGCTCTTCGAATGCCGCACGGAACCCCTCAACATCAACGGTGAGGCCGTTTTCGCGCGCCATTTCCTCGGTGAACTCAATGGGGAAACCGAATGTGTCGAACAGGCGGAACGCATTCTTTCCGTCAATTATCCCGTTTTCAAACTTGCCTTTGATGCGCTCAAATTCGCGCATACCGTTGGTGAGAGTGCGCTGGAATCTTGCCTCCTCCGTGTCAAGCTCGCGAATGATTCGGGCTTCGTTTTCGCGCAGTTCGGGATAGACCTCGCCGTAATCCGAAATAACGGTTTCGGCAATTTTGCTGAGTGAGTTTTCGGGCATGCCCAGCTGCATTGCATAGCGAAGCGCACGGCGGATAAGCCGGCGGAGAATGTAGCCCTGATCGACATTGCTCGGGGTTACGCTGCGCGGGTCGCCCAGCATGAACGCACTTGTGCGGATGTGGTCTGCAACGATGCGGAACGCACGTGTTGTTTCGGCATTATCACGATAGTTCTTGCCGGAAAGCTCGCTGATGCGTGCAAGTATGTGTGCAAAGGCATCCGTGTCATAGACGCTCTCCGCGCCCTGAAGCGTTGCAATCGTGCGTTCAAGGCCCATGCCCGTGTCAACGTTTTTCTTTTCAAGCATGCGAATCTCGCCGTTTGCGGGCTGGAAGTACTGCATGAAAACATTGTTCCAGATTTCAAGATATTTGCCGCAATCGCATGCGGGGCTGCATTCATCGCAGCATTTCTCTTTGCCTGTATCAAAGAAAATTTCGGTATCGGGGCCGCAGGGACCGCTCGTTCCGGGAATCCACCAGTTATGTTTTGCATTCAGGAAGAAGATGTGACTCGGATCAGCACCCATTTCAACCCAGCGATCGCGCGAAACCTCATCACGCGGAGCGCGCTCATCGCCCTCAAAACATGTGAAATAAAGCCTGTCCGGATCGATGCCGAGCCATTTTTCATCGGTCAGGAATTCCCAACTCCATGCGATCGACTCCTTTTTGAAGTAGTCGCCGAGGGACCAGTTGCCGAGCATTTCAAAAAATGTCAGGTGGCTTGCATCGCCGACTTCATCGATATCACCCGTACGAACGCATTTTTGGACATCGGCAAGGCGAACTCCCGCCGGATGCGCCGCGCCCATAAGATAGGGCATGAGCGGATGCATACCTGCCGTTGTGAAAAGAACCGTGGGATCGTTTTCGGGAATAAGGGAAGCCGAAGGGATTATCGTGTGTCCTCTTTCGCCGAAAAAGCGAAGAAAGAGTGCCCGAAGTTCGGTTGTTGTTAATGATTTCATTCTATTTGTAAACCTTTCTCCCCTTGCGGGGCTTGATTGCTTAATGTCAGGTTCGTTCCGAATAATTTGTTTTCGCAAAAACTCGATTCGGCGGCCGCTTTGGGCAAATCGCGGTTTCGAAACACCCGAATGCCCGAATCGGTTTCGGACAGGCTGCGGTTAAGGCAGGTGCATTTGCGAAAGGCATGTTCCGAATTAATCAACGTTTACCCAATTATACATTATACTGTCAACATGCCGCTCTTGTCAATGTGCGTCTTTACTGATATAATATTAATCATGAAAAATCGACATCATCACCCGCGGCGGAGTTTCCTCCGCGACGGAAAACAGCATAAAAAGCTTCGGCTCAATTTTACTCTTCGCGGCGAAAAGGGCAAACCCGTCCGCATCGCGCTCTGTTGTGCGGCGGGGCTGGTTCTGCTCGTTCTTCTTGCAATGCTCTTAAAGCCGCGAACGCAGCTTATGAACACCCCGGAAATTCAGCGCATACGCGAACGCGGCGTGCTTGCCGTCGGCGTGCGGGACGATATGCCGCTTTTTGCCGAAGGCGGCGAAGGGTTTGAAATCGAGCTTGCACAAAAATTCGCTGCGTATCTGCTTCCCGACACCGCCGGGGATGCGGCGGCAAAACTCATCACCGTGAACGGTAAAACCGCTTCAACAAAGCTTTCGGACGGCACAATCGATGCCGCCGTTGCGTTGATGCCGCGCGGCGCAAGTTCAAAATATGTCTACTCCTATCCGTATTATACGGATACGTGCTCCGTGCTTGTTAAAAGCGGCAGCGAAACAACTCCGCTGAACGAACTTGTTATCGGTTTTGTTCAGGGCACGGCAGGTGAAACAAGGCTTAAGAAATACATTGATGCGCACGAAACAAAAGTTGAACGCACTCTCATTGACCGGCTTAAGGGACGCACACCGGAGCTTCCCGCCGATGCAATCGTGTTCACAACAAAAGCTTTCGCCTCCTATCCGGAGCTTTTCGATGCGCTTGCGCGCGGCACCGTTGCCGGTGCGGTCGTCACCGGTGCTTACTGCACAAGATATGCGGAAGAAATATCCGCACACGGATTTATCCGCCATGAAACAAGTCTCGGCAATGTCGAATATGCAATCGCCTCAGCTGCGGACGAACCCGCCGTTGCTCAGCTTGCGGAACTGTTCATCTATGACCTGCAAAAAAGCGGTGAACTCGATGCACTGCTTAAAAAATACGGACTTTGATTCAAGCCCTTGAACCGCCCCCGTCCGAGCAGGTTTCACCCCGCGCAGATGCACAGCGAGGTATTTCCCGCTCCGTGCTTTCATGTTTCATCCGGTTTCGACAAAACAAAACGATATTCCCGCTTGCGGAAATACCGGGCAATAATGTATAATCTACATGCGGAGCTCATTCTCCGCACAACCGAAATATCCGCTTGCCCGAAAAGGCAGTTTTTACCTGTCCGAACGGCAGAGCGGCAACGGAGTTTTATTCGGAGTTTTATTCAATATGGCACTGTTTGATTTTCTGAAAGACAAAAAAAGCGGAACAGCAGGCGCACAGCCTGCCGAGGCAAAACGCCAGCTTGTTGAACTGGCACTGGATTCCATCGTTCCGAACCCTGCTCAGCCGCGAAAAACCTTTGATGACGAAAGCATATCCGAGCTTGCACAATCCATTCGGCAGGTCGGATTGATTCAGCCCCTTGTCGTTCGCAAAAACGGCGAAACATACGAGCTTATCGCCGGTGAACGCCGTCTGCGTGCGCTGCGGAGCCTTGGGTCGGAAAAAGCGCTCTGTATAGTTGACAACTCCGCGGTTGACGCCGATTCCGCATTGATGGCCGTTGTTGAAAACCTTCAGCGTGAGGATTTGAATTATTTTGAAGAGGCCGAATGTTATAAAGCCCTTTTGGACGAGCTGAAGCTCACACAGGAGGAGCTTGCCTCCCGTCTCGGCAAAAGCCAGAGTTTCATTGCAAATAAACTCCGTATCCTCAAACTTTCCCCTGAAGTTCGCGAAGCTGTCGGTCTTTACGGGCTGAGTGAACGCCACGCCCGCGCCGTGCTGCGCCTTTCGGACGATGCGGACAAGCTTGCAATAATCAAAAAAGCCGGCGAGGACGGCCTGAGCGTTAAGGACACCGAACGCCTTGTTGAAAAAAAGCTCAACTCACTGTTCGACAGCAAAAAGGACGGTGCAAAGCCCCGCCCCGTCATTATGCGAATTGTAAAGGACTACCGCATGTTCATGAACACGGTGAATTCCGCCTGCGAGCACCTGCGCTCCGGCGGCATGAATGTTGACGTGTCCCAATCCGACAGGGCGGACGGCGTTGACATCACGATTCATGTAACCCAGAACCCGAACAACGAATAAGAATGACTGAAAGTTAATTCGGATTCGAGAATGCGGAACCTGCCCGAAATCCGTATCAAAGCTTATATGCGGAGTTCCCGAGTTTTTAGGCAGCATTGTTATAAACTTTCGCAATTGAATCCGGATTTTTCAGTCGAATTGTTCGTACTTTTGCCGAAGCTTGATTGATGTTTTTATAAATCAGTTTGAGTTATTGATTATTTAATCAATCTTAAACATCTCACAAAGAAATATATCACATTTGCACCCGCATGGAAACAGCGCAATTGTTCATGTTTCGTTTTATTGCGCAACGGTGAACAATGCGTAAAAATATCCCTTGTTTGCCATCAAATCCGCAAAGCTGCCCGCCTCTTCAATCCTGCCGCCGCGAAGCACAAAGATTTTATCGTATCTGCGCAGGAGCGATTCTTCAAGAGTATGCGTAACAACAATTCGTGTGATTCCCTGCAAATCGAGAATATCGCTTGAAACCCGGTGTGCCGTTTGCGCATCCAGTGCCGCCGTCACCTCATCCGCAAGCAGAACGGAGGATTTTTTGAGCAGACTCCGCGCAATGGAGATTCTTTGTTTCTCGCCGCCGGAAAGCCCGCTGCCGTTTTCCCCGCAAAGGTAGTCCTCCCCGCGTTCGCGAATCAGCGCGCCAAGGTGCGCACGGGCAATCGCTTCATCCATCTCCGTCTTCGGAAAATCACGGAACATTGAAACATTGTCCTTTATCGAGGCATTAAAAACAAAAACATTCTGCTGAATTGCCGCCATCGTTCCGTAGAGCGACTCCGTTGAAATATCCGACAGCTCGATTCCGTCCGCAAGGATATGCCCGCTGTAGTTTGTTTCCGCCGCCATGAGCAAATTCAGCAGGGTAGATTTTCCGCTGCCGCTGCCGCCGACAAGCGCATATGCCCTGCCTGCCTCAAACTCGGCATTTATTCCGTGCAGCACCGTCTTCCCCGGTTCATATGCGAAAGAGACGTTTTCAAGCCGAATCCCGTGTTCAAGCCTGTTGAGCGTTTCACTCCCCTCGCGGGAAGAGCTGCGTTCCAGCGCGGCCGCAAGTTTATCCACAAGCCCCAACGCCGCTTTGCGGCAGGCAAGCAGTCCGGGAAGCTCCGCAATTGGCGAAATGATGAAATTCATAAGGTTAACAAACAGAACAACTGCACCGGGCGTCATGCTGCCGCCCTTCATCGAAAGGTACACGCCTGCAATGAACACTCCGAGCTGAGCAAAAATCCCCGTGACCGCGCCGATCATTCCGACGAGCGTTTTAATGCGCCGTCCCGTGAATTTTTCATGCTCAAGGGCTTTGTTGCTCTGCGCGAACAGGCGAAAGATCTCCCGCTCCGCCCTGAAGTTTTTAACAACGGTAAACCCTGCGAGGCAATCGCTGAGTGCGGCGGTGAATTCTCCGTTCCGTTCGGAAACCCTGCTTTCAACGGCTTGCAGTCTGTTGCCCGTCAAAAGGGATGCTATCAGCGGAAGCACCGTCAGCCCTGCCGCAATTGCCGTCATGAGCAGTGAATACCTGCACATCAGCAGCAGCGCACCGATGAAAGTGACCGCCTTGGTTATCATTGCAAGCATCTGCGCAAGATAATTGGTTTCAATGCTTGCTGCATCGTTCGTCAATGCGGAAAGATAGCCTGCCGCGCTTTCATCACGAAAAGACGAAATGCTCTTTCCTATCAGCTTTTTGAATGCAAAATCCTTGTACTGCCGCATTGCCCGTTCCAAAAAACGAGGCTGCGACGCATAGTTCAATAGGGAAAGCCCCGCACAAAGCAGAACAAAGCCCGCGCTTATCAAAAGCAAAGTGCGAAAGCTTAACGCCCCGGACTCTCCCGCTGCCGTGTCCATCAGCTGTTGAATTATCCACGAGAGAATCAGATTCAGCGAGCCGGCTGCCAAAGCCGCAAACACCGCAAGGCAAAAAATCGGAATATTTTTATAAAAGAACTGACCCCGCAGCTGTTTCCCGAGCGGTTTTTTACAAAGTGCGCCCATGTTTTCTTTTGCTGCATTTGCTTTTTCGTTTTCGGCAGCACAATTCCCGCTGCTGTCATTCTTTGTTCGACCGTTTTTCATCGTTGTTCACCCTTTCCCATATTTTCGTAAGTTCGGCACTTTCAAGAGAACTGACCGTGTTCCGCACTCCCTCCGCTGCCGTTGCGCCGATGTCATCATATGCACTTGCCGATTCATCACACGAAACAAAGCGGATCGCTGCCGCGCTGTAATTCGGGTTTGCATCGAAGCGTTCCGCTGTCAGCTTTGCCTGAAGCAACGCTTTTTCCGCGCCGACCGCATTGCCGTCCATCAACTCCGAATAAGCAAAACATGCCCAAAGCATTCCCGATGTTTTGTCCGTAAAATTCGTTTCCCCGTCACGCCGCAGTCCGTTCGAAAGAGCAAGGCCGAAATTCAGCACCGCTTTTGCAGACGCATAATCCTTTTTTTGAAAAAACACATTGATATAACCAAACACGGTTCGAATGATTCTGACCGTATTTTCAACGAGCGATTCCGAAAGGAAGGGCATTGCCTCCTCCGGGCGGCCGCACGCTTCCGCAAGTGTCAATCCGATTATGTCGCTGTACATTCCGCCCGCATTATTCGCTTTCAGCATCTCAATGGCGCGTTCGGCTTCGCCCATTATGCGCAGCACCTCCGCTATGTTTCCGCACAGTGTGCTTTCGTTTATCTGCGGGTTCGTATTCTGCGCAATAAGCTGCCTGCTTTTTTCCAAAAGCTCCAATGCGCGCCGCATAAGCCTTTTTTCGCCGCGCTCCGTTCCGAACACACTGAAAAGCCCTGCGGCATTAAACACAATTTCAAAGGAATTCGGATATTTTTTTAATGCTTTTTCCGCCTCGGCAAGGCCGGCTTCATCCTTGTCGGACTGATACTTTTTCAATCGTGCCGCCGTTGTCCGAAGGCGGTTATCCTTCAGCTCGTAGCCGAGAAGTACATCCACCGATGTGTCAAAAAAGTCCGCAAGCTCCATTATTGTGCTCAATTCCGGTTGGGACAGCCGCGCTTCCCATTTGTACACCGCACCGACAGTAACGCCCAGCACTTCCGCAAGCTGTTCCTGCGTCAATGCGCGCTGTTTTCTGAACGTTCGGATATTCTCTGCAAGCTTATTCTCCATTTGCTCCGCTTTCCTCCTTTTTTCGGCGGCATTTTCGCACTGCGTCCTTAACAACCGCCGTCAGGCTTTCGTCCTGCCGTTTTCTTTGCCCCATTATAGCAAAAAAGAGCGGTGCACGGAACACACCGCTCATATTGTTTGGATTTTAATTTATCTACCGTTGGTATGGGTTGATGAAGTGCCGGCCAACGGAGTTTTGATGTAATTCTGTTTCTTTACAAATCTCTTTTTCCCGGTTCTTACGTTGACTCAAATGTTGACATCTAACCCGTTCCGTCGTTATTATTCAAAAAGCAAAAAAAGCCCGCCGCGGCTGCGAGCAGCTGCGGCGGACGGGGTTTTGTTTGTGACAGGGAAAATGATTATTTGATTTCGATTTCTGCGCCTGCATCGGTGAATGCCTTTGCGAGCTTCTCTGCGTCTTCCTTGGAGAGGCCTTCCTTGAGGGTGGTGGGTGCGCCTTCAACAGCTTCCTTTGCTTCCTTCAGGCCGAGGCCGAGTTCTGCGCGGACAACCTTGATAACGTTGAGTTTCTGTGCGCCGAAGCCCTTGAGGATAACGTCAAATTCGGTCTTCTCTTCAACGGGTTCTGCTGCTGCTGCGGGGCCTGTAACTGCAACTGCGGTTGCTGCTGCGGATACGCCGAATTCTTCTTCGACCGCATGAACGAGGTCTGCGAGTTCGAGAACGGTGAGGGACTTAATGTAATCGATAAATTCCTGCTTAGTCATTTTAATTTCCTCCGATTAAAAATTTTTGTTTGAAACGGTTACGCAGCGAAAGTTATTCTGCCGCTGCTTCTTCGGCTGCTTCGCCGCCGCCGAGCTTCTTTGCGAGCTGGTCGAGAGCGATGGCAAGGCCGGTGATGGGGCTCATCATGCTGCCCAGCATACGGGCGATGAGAACCTCTCTGGGGGGCAGATCAGCGAGAGCATCGATGCCCTGAGCATCGGTAACAACGCCGTCCACAATGCCGCCCTTGATGGTGCATTTTTTGAACTTTTTGATTGAATCCTTAAGGATTTTTGCGGGTGCAACCGCGTCGTCGTAACCGAAAGCGAAAGCGGACGGTCCTTTGAGCATTGCGTGAACGGACTCATCGATGTTGAGTTCGCGGCAGGCTCTTTCGACCATGGTGTTTTTGAGAACGATGTACTCAACACCTGCTTTGCGCATTTCGACACGGAGTGCAGTCACCTCGTCAACGGTAAGACCGCGGTAATCGAACATAACAACGGACTGAGCCCTTGTGAGACGATCTTTGATCTCCGCAACGTGCTGCTCCTTCATTGCAAGAATAGAAGCATTTGCCATGGAAAATTCCTCCTTGTCACAGTTTCAAACAAATATCCCCCATGCCATAGGACAGGGGGACAGAGGATAGTCGAACAATCATTATAAGCTTTGATTCGGTGCAGCACAGGCAGTCTGCGCCGCTGAATCGCTGCCGAAACAATCGGGAAAAACTATTTTGCTCTACCTCGGCAGGAAATTAAGCTTTGGATACGATGCAAAAGCATCTTACCCGCGCACCTGCTGTCTATGGCGGATATTCATTTGCCGAATAATTATAACCGCTTGTTTTGAGCCTGTCAATAGTTTTTCACTGATTTTCGGCAAAAAATGCAGATATATTTTGTTGTTTCTCAATCTCGCAGCAATTTGAAAATCTCAATCAATTTTTCCCTGCCCTGTTTTTCGGAAAAGATGATTTCGCTGAGTGCCTCGCGGTCGTCCGCAATTCCGTCCGGAATATCCGAAATGAAACTCTCGGCCGCCGACCGCACAAGAGCGGCGTTTTCCGTTTCGCGGTTGGCAAGGGCCGCAAACATCATTGCGCTGCCGATTTTCACCGCCGCATACATCTCGGTATCGTTTTTTATCAGGTATCTGTCAATGCTGTCCGAAAGTTTTTCCGCACTCGACAAATTCAGCCTTGCCTGCTGCGGCATTCTTGCTTTTATTGCGCTGATAAAAGTTTCCTTAGCCTTCTCCGCATCGGGGTGATCGGCGTTCCAAGTGAAAAGAAGCCGAGCAACGCAGTCGCCTATATCGGTGCCCTTTATAAGTTTCATCAAGTCCATGGGTAACTCCTGTTTTACGCTTGTGCCGGTTGTCAAAACTTTCCGCGTTTGAAAGCTGCTGCCGGCATCGGAAAATGCGGCGGATTAAATTTAAACGCAGTAAAGTGAATTTGAGTTGTTTCGGCAGCAATACCGAAATTGAACAATCGGGGAATCGCCGTACAGCGATTCCCCGACCTTTATTTGAGGTTAATCAACAAATGTTAATCAATGATTAGCAGATGCCCTGAGCCATCATAGCATCAGCAACCTTCTTGAAGCCTGCGATGTTTGCGCCTGCTACGAGGTTGTAGCCAAGGCCGCACTCTTCTGCTGCTTCCATGGATGCCTTGTGGATGTTGACCATGATGTGCCTGAGCTTTGCGTCAACTTCCTCTGCAGTCCAAGCAAGACGCTCTGCGTTCTGGCTCATTTCGAGGCCGGAAACTGCAACGCCGCCTGCGTTAACTGCCTTGGAGGGAGCAACGATCATGCCGGGCTGATCCATCATGAAGTAGAGAGCATCGTTGGTGGTGGGCATGTTAGCAACTTCGATATAGTACTTGATGCCGTTTGCAACGATCTTCTCTGCGGATTCCATATGAACGTCATTCTGCATTGCGCAGGGCATGACGATATCGACCTTGCGGCCGAAGGGCTTTTCGCCGGGGAAGAATTCAACACCGAACTTGTCTGCATAGTCCTGTACGCGATTGCGGCGGCTTGCATTCATTTCGAGCATGTAGTTGATCTTTTCTTCGGTTACAACGCCGTCGGGATCGTAGATGTAGCCATCGGGGCCGGAGAGGGTAACAACCTTGCCGCCGAGTTCCGCAACCTTCTTGGTAACACCCCAAGCAACATTACCGAAGCCGGATACTGCAACGGTCTTGCCTTCGATGGTGTCGTTCTCATGCTTGAGAACTTCGCAGAGGTAGTAAACAGCGCCGAAACCGGTTGCTTCTGGACGGATGAGGGAACCGCCGAAGGAGAGACCTTTGCCGGTGAGAACGCCGTTTTCGTATGCGCCGCGGATCCTCTTGTACTGGCCGAAGAGATAACCGATTTCACGGCCGCCGACACCCATATCACCTGCGGGAACGTCGATGCTGGGTCCGATATGACGGCAGAGCTCGGTCATGAAGCTCTGGCAGAAATCCATGATTTCCTTATCGGTCTTGCCTTTGGGATCGAAGTCGGAACCGCCCTTACCGCCGCCCATGGGAAGGCTGGTGAGGCTGTTTTTGAAGGTCTGCTCAAAGCCGAGGAACTTCATGATGGAAAGGTTAACATTGCCCTGGAAACGGAGACCGCCCTTGTAGGGTCCGATCGCGCTGTTGAACTGAACGCGGAAGCCACGGTTTACCTGAACTTTGCCGTCACGGTCGGTCCAAGGTACGCGGAATTCGATAACGCGCTCCGGCTCTACGAGACGCTCAAGAAGACCGGCTTCCTGATACTCGGGATGCTTTTCGATAACGGGTTCAAGGGATTTGAGAACCTCTTCAACAGTCTGAAGAAACTCAGGTTCGTGCGCATCGCGCTGCTGAACCTTCGCAAGAATTTCCTGAATGTAAGCGTTCATTCTATAAAATCCTCCAAAAAATAATGTTTTTTAATTACCGCACAGGCGGCGAGTTCATGCCGCCGGCGTGGTGCCGAAAACGCATGTGCAGCCACATCGGGCGCACCGCATCCGCTGCGGCTTTGGTAACAGGCGGCTCGGGAGGCTTTTCTCCCTCCGCTCAGTTGTATCATAAATCCACAGGCAAATATTGTCAACACTTATTTGAAAATATACTTTGGAAATAAGCATTTTTCACGCTTGTATCCGTTCTGCTCCGACCGAACGCAAAACTTTGCTCCGACGCCCCCGCTTTGGGAAGCTTTTGCCCCGCCCGCTTCGTTCGCGGCATTATACAGTGACGCCTTTTCGCAGAATGACGGGATAATTCTCATGCCCGCTCAAACGCCTGCCGTTCAAAACTATAACGCCCTTATCAAGCACCATATAAGACAGCTCGCTGTTATCCCCGATATAGGTGGCTTGCATCAGTATGCAGTTTTTGACTTTTGCACCCTTGCCGACATGAACTCCGCGGAAAAGCACGGAATTTTCGACTTCACCCTCGATTATGCAGCCGTCCGCAATAACGCTGTTGCGCGCACTGCCGCTGCCGCAGTAATTCGCGGGCACCTCATCCTTGACTTTTGTATAAATCGGGTGCGCGGAATTGAACAAATCCTGCTGCACAGCGGGCTGAAGCAGCGCAAGATTATGCTTATAAAATGCATCGACGGAGTTCAATCTTGCAACGTAGCCGTTGTACTTCCAGCCGCAGAACCTGTATTTATTCACATTTTTGATAAGAACATCCTGCATGAAATCAAACTCGCCGTGTGCGGCCGCATCCTCAACAAGGTATTCCAGCAGAGTCTTTTCCATTATGTATGCATCACAGCCCATAAACGGGCTGTCCGGCATATAAGGATTGAGCGCAAGGTCGGTGATCCTGCCGTTTTCGTTAATCGTGAGGCGCAGGTCATCGTATTGTTCCGCTCTGTTGAACTCATGCTCCTCGTTATACATAATCGTTATATCCGCGCCCGTTTCAATGTGCTGTCGGAGCATTTTGTCATATGTTGTGTTGTAGAGAGTGTGGCTCCCGGTCAGAATGACATATTTCTGCGCGCTGCGGCGAATATAGCCCATTACGGAACGAATTGCATCGACCGTTCCCCTGTAAACGCCGGTATTATCCCGCGTTACAAAGGGCGGAAGGATAAACAGACCGTCCCTTTTGCGGTGGAGATCCCATTCCTTTCCGCTGCCGAGGTGATCCATCAGAGAGTGATAATTTCTTTGAGTGATTATGCCGACGTTTGAAATGCCCGTGTTCACAATATCGGAAAGCATAAAATCGATGGCACGGTAACGTCCGCCGAACGGAACGGCTGCAACCGAGCGCGAAAACGTCAATTCGCGAAGCTGCGCATTCGCCTCGCCCGTGTAAATCAAGCCGAACATGCTGTTATTCATTGAATCCGCCCCCTTTTCCGCAGTTGTAGACCATGCCCTTTGGAATCCGCAGCCCGTCCGCAACACGAACGGCACTTGCAACAAGGGTTATGTCGCCGGTAAGTTTTGTGTCGTAGTCGGCATCGGTATCAAGTTTTTCGCAGCCGACCCGAGCTTTTGCGCCGACAATCGCATTTTCACCCACAATTGTTTTTTGAACGACCGCACCGCGCTCAATCACGGAGTTGGGCATTATAATTGAATCCTCCACGACCGCGCCGGGTTCGATGCGAACGCCCGCATAAAGCACGCTGTGCCGCACAAGGCCGTGCACAACGCAGCCCTCGGTAACAAGGCTGTTTGAAATGACTGCATCCGCGCCCGCATAATGCGGCGGCATAATCGGACTTTTTGAATATATACGCCATTCCTTATCGTACAGATTGAAAACAGGATTTGTGCCGAGCAAATCCATGTTTGCCTCCCAAAGGCTTGCAATCGTTCCGACATCCTTCCAGTATCCGGAAAAGTTCCATGCAAACATGCGACAGCCGCTGTCTATCATTGCCGGAATGACGTTCTTTCCGAAGTCGTTGGAGGAATCCGGGTTTGCGACGTCCTCTGCCAGAAACTTTTTCAGAATGCTCCAATTGAAGATATAAATGCCCATGGACGCTTTATTGCTGCGCGGAACTTTGGGTTTTTCTTCAAATTCGGTGATTCTGCCTTCCTCATCGGTGTTCATAATGCCGAAGCGGGAAGCTTCTGCGATCGGAACGGTCAAAACGGCAATGGTTGCATCTGCATTGTTTTTTATGTGATTGCGAAGCATCTGCGCATAATTCATCTTGTAAATATGGTCGCCCGAAAGAATAAGGACATATTCGGGGTTGTATTGGTCAATAAAAGGTGTGTTTTTATAAATCGCATCCGCCGTGCCGGAATACCACCTGCCGCCGCTGTTGCTTGCATAAGGGGGTAGAACAAACACGCCGCCGTTATTTCTGTCCAAATCCCATGCTTGTCCGTTCCCGAGATACGCGTTCAGCGCAAGCGGCTCATATTGCGTCAGCACACCAACGGTGTCGATATCCGAATTCACACAGTTTGAGAGCGGAAAGTCTATAATTCTGTATTTCCCGCCGAACGGAACGGCGGGTTTTGCCATGCTTTTTGTAAGCTCACCCAAACGGCTTCCCTGACCGCCTGCAAGCAGCATCGCAACGATTTTTTTCGCGGGCATATACAATCAACCTCCTGCTGCAAATGGATTGTCCCGCATTATTGGAATGCAGCTGCACCCTTTGAATGCGGTTCAAATATATTTGTTATTATCATTTTACCATATATTCGGAGAAACAGCAAGGGGCAATTATCAAATCGAAGCATTTTTTCTGTCGAAATATTTATCGGCCTAATAAAAGTATGAAGCGGAGCGAGCTCCGCCGCAGAATTACCTTTCGGTTAAATAAAAGCATGAAGCGGAGCGAGTTCCGCCGCAGAATTACCTTTCGGTTAGATAAAAGTTTGAAGCGGAGCGAGCTCCGCCGCAGAGTTACTTTCGGTTAAATAAAAGTTTGAAGCGGAGCGAGCTCCGCCGCAGAATTGCCTTTCGATTAAATAAAAGTTTGAAGCGGAGCGAGCTCCGCCGCAGAATTGCCTTTCGGTTAAAAAAAGTTTGAAGCGGAGCGAGCTCCGCCGCAGAATTACTTTCGGTTAAATAAAAGTTTGAAGCGGAGCGAGCTCCGCCCGATGACTTCTCCGTGTTCGAATAAAAAAGTTTGAAGCGGAGCTTGGGGAGCTGCTCCGCTTCACAGAAAAAATATAGGAGGGTTACACATTTAAGAATCAACAAGCTTCTTAGATGTTTTGATGACAGTTATTATTTTAATGCACGCAGAGCGTTTTGTCAACCGTGTTTTCGTGTAAAAAAATGAACATTATGTTGATTTTTTGGGGCAAAGGCATAATTCTGCCGCAATTCGAGCCGATTTGCCTTGTTTCATGCACATTTCATGTTTCAAGTCAATGTTCACATCGACAGCGGGTTCGGATTATCAAAAAGGCGGCGCCGCCGAAGCAGTGCCGCCCCTTGTTAATGGATTTGCATTCGGACCGAGCCGTGCTCAGTCCGGCTGAGTTTAAACTCAGTCAGCGATGGAAACGTTGTTGAGCTTGTCAGCTGCAATGCTTGCGTTGCTCTTGGGGAGTGCAAACATGCCAACAGCCTGGAGACCGTAGGTGCCGTCCGCGATCTTGCCGAGTTCTTCGAAAGCACCGTTGGTAACATCAAACCTGACAAGAGTCTTTGCGTTTGCGCTCGCGCCGGGAATTGCTGCCCAATAGAAGGTGTTCTCAAACAGGCAGCCGCTCTGATTGTAGAAGTTCTGGCCTGCGAGTGCGCTGATGCCGGTTTCTGCAACCTGAGTGACAGAGCCAGTGTTGAGGTTTACGCTGCAAAGTGCGCCGTAGAGGTCAACGATCCAGAGGGTGCCATTGGAATCAAAGTCCATTGCGACAACGCCGCTGCCGAACTGACCGATTTCGGTAACTGCACCGGTGTTGACATCAACAGTCATCAGGTTTGCTGCACCGCTGATTGCGTAGAGCTGACCGTCTGCATTGTTGAATGCCATTTCGTTGATGCCGTCTGCGCCTGCAACGGTTGCAACCTGGGTCCTGCCGGTGAGCTTACCCTGGGAGTTGAATCCGCTGTAGCGATAGAGTTTGCCGGACGCTTCAAGGCCGTAAACAACGCCGTTGTTCGCATCATAACCTGCTGCTGAGATGCTTTCGCCGTTGGGTGCTTCCTCGCCCTCATAAACAGCATTCATGGGATCGTTGGACTCGAAGAAGAGCCACTGCTTCTGCGTGAGGTTGAGACCGTAGGAGTAGATGTATGCATCGGAGTAGTTGCCGACAGGCTGGGGGTTGGGGTCAACCTGAACGGGGCTGAGGGTGCTGCCGTTCCAGAGGTAAACTGCGATGTTGCCTGCGTAGTCGTAAGTAACAACGAAGTTGTTGGCTTCACCGCTGAGCTCGATTGCGGTGGTTGCGCCGCGCTGAGTTTCCATAACAGCGATTTCGCCCTGGCAGTTGCCGAGGTTGCCGTCGTTGTTGGTGAATACGCCAACGTATGCAACGTAATGCTCATCGGTTACGTTGAAGGTGAACTTGCCGTTTGCAGCACTGAAGTTGCTTACGGAAGGAGCCTGAGTGTCGATATGGAGGGGGATATCCCACTTCCAGTTTTCGCTCGCTTCTTCGGAGAATGCGTTGGTGGTGTGCATACCGTTGTTGTCGAGCTTAGCTTCAATGCGTACGATAAGGTCGGACCTGTTGTACTGACTGAAGTTGTAGTTGCCGGGGAACTGACCGTAGGTGACGCCGAGCTGGTCGCGGGTGTCGGTGTCCCAGAAGCCCTTGGTGCATACGCCGTAGTCAGCGATAACGCCGAGTTCGTTGCCGTTGGTGTCGAGAACGACGTAGCGAACTTCCGCATTACGGAGCAGACCCATGTACATCAGGTTGATGGTGTCGAGGAGGCCGTCGCCGTTGGGGCTGATAGCGTTGCGATCTGCAAGATAGTACTCATACAGAGCGGGCTTGTCATCTTCATTGTCGAAGAAGGGGATTTCGCCGAGCTGCTGGAGCTTCTGGCTGCCCTTCTTGAAGCCGACGGTGTTGGCGTAGTTGTTGGAGTTGAAGGGATATTCATCATAGTAATATCCGCGGTCAACGGTTGCTGCATAGTTCCAGTCGCCGTAGTAGGTGAGGAACGGGATGGTGAGGCTTACGCCGTCAGCTTCGGAAACGGGCATCAGCTCGATGTAACCGTTTACGATTGCGCCGGAGGTGTAGTACTCATCAAGGTATTCTTTGCAGTTGTCGGTCAGGTTGAGAGTTACGGTGACTTCGGTTTCGCCGCCTGCGGGGACGGTAACAACGTCGGGCTTGTCAACTCTTACATAACCTGCGGAGGTGTAAGTGGGTTCCGCAAGCTCCATTGCAACACGCATTGCAAGGAGAGCGTCTGCGATTTCTACAACGCCGTTGCCGTTTACGTCGCAAACAGCTTCGTCGTAGGATTCGAGTTCGAGAGCATGACGTGCAATCTTAACAGCGTCTGCAATTTCAACGGTGCCGTTGCCGTTTACGTCGCCGAGGAGGACTTCATCGCCTTCAGCAGCGATATCCCAGCTTTCGCCGGTGTAAATGATGACGGGGAGTTCCTGAGCTTCGTCCATGTAGCCGAGCAGACCGATGTCTTCAAGGAGGACGGAAGGATCGATGGTGTAGTTAAGAGCAGTGGTGCCGAAGTTGTGAACGGTGAAGGTGAGGGTGTAAACACCGGTCTTCTCGGGATCGTCGCCGAGTTCAAGCTTCGGACGGTTGCTGTAGGTGCCTTCTGCGGTGAGGTATGCCTTGGTGGTAACAGCCTTTGCAAGGTTCATTTCGCCTGCGCCCTGATCCATAACGGCAGCATAGGTGCCGCCTGCTTCGATGACGGGGGTTGCGGTGCTCATGAGGATGCGATCGACCATTGCCTGACGCTCCCTGGTGCTGAGACCGGGGAAGTTGTCCTCAACATACTGAGTTACGATTGCCATACCGCCTGCAACATGGGGAGTTGCCATGGAGGTGCCGTCCCATGCCTGGTAGAGAGCACCGGAGATGCTGGGATCGGTTGCGGAGTAGATCTGGCCGCCGGGGGCGGTGATCTCGGGCTTGATGCCGAAGGTGGAAGTTACACCGCGGCTGGAGAAGTCGGAAGGCATGTTGCCACCGACAGAATCGGAAATGCCCATTTCGCTGCCGACAAATGCGTGCTTATCGGATGCTGCCGCAAGAGCTGCACCTGCTTCTTTGCTGATGAAGACATGGGGGATATGGCCGCCTTCGTAAGCAACCATGTTAACCGCGTCGTCCTTGTTGTTGTAAACAACACAGGCAACCGCACCGGCAGCTTCTGCGTTTGCAGCCTTGTCGGTGAAGTTGATTTCGCCGCGCTGTACAAGAGCGATCTTGCCCTGTACGTTGACCTGTGCGAAATCTTCAACGGTGCCGACGCCGGGAACCATAACGTATTCAACGGTCTGTCCGCCGAGAGCCTGACGCATCTTAACGGGGTTGTCTGCGTTTTCGGTGTAGCCGTAGTTAACGCCTTCAACGCTGATGTAGTAACCCTGGGTCTTGCTGTTCTTTACGGAAGCAACGGAGAGACTTGCGGGCCAGGTGGAGGGGGAACCTACAACACCGTAATCGGGGTTAGAAACGAGGTTGTAGCCGTCCATGCCCCAGGTGCCGGTGGTGATGTCGCTGCTGCCCCATGCGTTGTTCATGGAAGCATCGTAGTCGTTGCCGGCTGCCATTGCAAAGTTAACGCCGAGAGCGGTTACGCGCTCGAAAACTTCTGCATAGGAAGCGTCATAGTAGCTTTCCTGACCGCAGGGAGAACCAAGGGACAGGTTTGCGGAATCAACGCCGAGAACCGCGCAGTCTTCAACTGCAAGGATGATGGTGGACCAGCTTGCGCCGCCGGTGGGTGCGAAGACCTGCATTGCTGCGAGCTGTGCATCCTTTGCAACGCCCTGGATCTCGCCGCCGTTGCCTGCTGCGATACCTGAAACGTGGGTGCCGTGGTCACTGGACTTATGGCTTACGTCTGCATTGTTGCCGTAGTAGTTCCAACGGAAGGGGATCTTGCCGCTGACATAGACGCTGTTAACATTCATCTGGGAACCGGAGCCCTGGAGCTCGCCGCTTGCGATGATGGAAGCAATGTTGTCACGGGTGAACTTTACGTTGGAAGGTTCAACGGAGAAAGCGGGGTGGTCGACTTTGCAGCCGGTGTCGAGGATAGCAACAACGGTGCCCTCACCGGAGTAGTCGAGAGCCCATGCATCAACCGCACCGACCTGGGTGGTGGTGTTGAAGAGGTTGGGGCTTTCCCATTCCATATCAACGAATGCACGAACACCGTCGAGCTTGTTGATCTCGTCGATGAGGCGATATTCGCCTTCGAATGCGAAACCGTTGAACACAACAGAGTAGTTGTGCTTAATAACGATTTCGGTGCCGAGCTTTTCGTTGATCATAGCGGCTGCGGTCTTGTGGGAAGCGTTGAGCTGCTCACGATAATCGCCTGCTGCTTTGAGATCTTCGCAAACCTCCGCTGCGGGAGCGGCTTCGAGTTCGACCAGAATGGTAACGATATCCTCGGGATTGCGCTGTTCCTTGACTGCAACGTCCGCAGTCATATCGATGCCGCTGTTCCTGATGCGGGAAACATCAACGGAAGCGGTTTCTCGGGCCTGAAGGGTGCCGTTAAAGGTGGACATTTGGTCCGCATTTGCAACGGTGAACATGGGGATGACCATGATCAGCGCGAGCAGGCACGCAAGAAAGCCTTTGAATGATTTCTTCATGTTTTTTCCTCCTGATGGTATTTTGACAGTGATGCATTGAAAAGCCAATACACCCAATCCATTATAGTATAATCTGCATTTTGTTCCGTGTCAAGAGTTTTGATATAATCTTTGTTGTTTTTTTTTGCGGAAAGCTGAAGAAAAAATGCTGAAATTATGCATTTTTTGCCGAATATGTATATTTTTTCGTGATTGTTCGACTTCTCGGAAACAGTTTGCCGCGAAGATATATTTTGTCTGTCCGCCCTTGCAAATTCCTCATTCGCAAACGACCCCTCCCCCGCCCTTGCAGGGGCGGCACCAGTACGGGTGAATCAGCATGTCCGGCTTGCACCCCTCCCCGCCATTGCAGGGGCGGCAATAATCATGGCGGAGTGTAAAGCATAGCAAGGCACCCCTCCCCGCCCTTGCAGGGGCGGCAATATGCTTGCCGAACTTTTTGAAAAGGTCGAGATCCCCTCCCCGCCCTTGCAGGGGCGGCAAATACACGGTTCCGATTCCTCATTTCTCATTTCTCATTCCTCATTCCTCATTCCTAATTGAATTGACACCGTGCACATTATTCCTGTATAATTGGTAGCATGAAGCGAATCGTACTTATAATCGAATACGACGGAACAAACTACGTCGGCTGGCAGATTCAGCCCAACGGAATTGCCGTTCAGCAGGTCATCGGCAATGCACTCAAAAAAATCACGGGCGAAAATCTCACTCTCCATGCCTCCGGCCGCACGGACAGCGGCGTTCACGCGCGGGCGCAGGCAGCGCATTTTGATACCGAAAGCCGAATTCCCGCCGAAAAATTCGCATTTGCACTGAACACATATCTGCCGCCCGACATTCGCATTAAAGCAAGCCTTGAAATGCCGCATGAAGGCGAGGCGGAGTTTCACGCACGCTTTTCCGTTCAAAAGAAGCACTACCGCTACCGTGTGCTCAACAGCCGCCATGCCTCCGCTTTTTTGCGCAGCACGGCGCTGCATATTCATACCCCGCTCAGCATTGAAAAGCTCAATGCCGCGGCGGAGCTTTTTCTCGGCACACATGATTTTGCGGCTTTCAAAGCCGCGGGAAGCAAAGCCGAAACGACTGTCCGCACGATTTTTCTCTCCCGCTGGAGCCGCGACGGGGACTGTATCGTTTACGATGTTGCGGGCAGCGGTTTTCTTTACAACATGGTTCGCATCATGGTCGGCACCATGCTCCGCATCGGGCAGGGCTATGACGACATCTCCAAACTCCGTCACGCGCTCGAATGCCCGCGCCGCGAAAATGCCGGCGACACCGCTCCCGCGCACGGGCTGACGCTTTGGCGCATCGAGTATCCGGAGTTTGACACGGAGGACCTGCTCCTGCGCAATTTCCTCCTTTGATTTTCTGTGATTTAATAACTGTTCCGAAAGGATATGCTGCTGTGACCGAAAAATTTATTTCATGGAACGTTAACGGGCTGCGCGCCTGCATGGGCAAAGGTTTCAAAAACTTTTTTGATGAAACCGATGCCGACATTTTTGCTCTTCAGGAAACAAAATTGCAGGAAGGGCAGATAGATTTCGCCCCCGAAGGGTACATGGGCTTCTGGAATTATGCCGAAAAAAAAGGTTATTCCGGAACGGCCGTCTTCACAAAAAAAGAACCGCTTTCCGTTGCTTACGGTATGGGTGCGGATGAAAAATTCGAAACCGAGGGACGCGTCATAACCCTTGAATTTCCCGATTATTATTTTGTAACGGTATACACCCCGAATGCGCAGCGCGAGCTTACACGGCTTGATTTCCGCTGTGAATGGGAGGATGCTTTCCGTGCCTATCTCATCGGACTTGATAAGAAAAAACCCGTTATCGTCTGCGGCGATATGAACGTTGCGCATAACGAAATTGACCTTAAAAACCCGAAGAGCAACCGCGGCAATGCAGGATTCACCGATGAAGAAAGACAGAAATTCACCGTGCTGCTTGAAAGCGGCTTTGCGGACAGTTTCCGTATGCTTTATCCCGACAGGGCGGATGCCTACACATGGTGGAGCTATATGTTCAAAGCACGTGAGCGGAACACCGGCTGGCGCATAGACTACTTTCTTGTCAGCGCAAGGCTTGTCCCGTCCGTTAAGGATGCCTTCATTCGCCCCGATGTCATGGGCAGCGATCATTGCCCGGTCGGGCTGCTGCTTGAAACGCAGCGTCAGGGTTGATGAATCCGAATACATATTTTACGTACTGCATCCGAAAACGGCTTGCATCCGCACTGTTTTCCGATTAGTTTGATTAATTCATCGAAGAGGTTTCTATGCTTTTTAATTTTACAAAAATGCACGGTTTGGGCAACGATATGATTCTTATCGACGACCGTGAAGAAAAAATTCGCAGCATCAACGAATTTGCCCGCCGAATCCTGCACCGCAACACGGGCGTGGGCGCAGACAATCTTTTAATCGTTCGCAAGCCCTCCCTCCCCGGTGCGGACGTTCGTATGCTGATTTTAAACAATGACGGCAGTGAGGCGGAGATGTGCGGCAACGGTATCCGCTGCTTTGTGAAATTCATAATTGAAAAGGGCATTGTCCCCGCCCCGGATGTGTCCGTTGAAACGCTTTCGGGCATTAAAAAAACTCATGCGGAACTTTCGGACGGCGCAGTTGTTCGCATCGGCGTCAACATGGGTGAACCGAAGCTGGATTGTGCGGACATTCCCGTTTCGGCAGAGGGTGATTTCCTTCAAAAAAGCCTTTATTCCCACGGGCGGCGTTTTGTAGTTTCCTGCGTGAACACGGGCATTCCGCACACGGTCGTGTTCGTTGATGATGTTGATCTTACCGATGTTGAATATTACGGCAGGGATATTGAGCACAGTCCGATTTTCCCGAAGCGCACGAATGTTGATTTTGTTCAGGTTATCGACAGGGAGAATATCATCATGCGCACATGGGAACGCGGGTGCGGAAGCACGATGTGCTGCGGAACGGGCGCGTGTGCCTCCGCTGCGGCGTGCATCCTTGCAAAGCATACCGAACGCCGCGTGAATGTGCATGTTGAAATCGGCACGCTCGGCATCGAATGGCTGCCCGATAACACTCTCTATATGTCCGGCCCCGCCGCGACCGTCTGCGAGGGTGTTTATCATTACGAGTAATTACGTCTGCACATAATTGCCCCTGCCGCAGAATTCCGCTGTCCGGTTGAATTTGCGCCGGAATTATATTTTGAGAACCATTAAAACAAACGGAAGGCAAAGCGTTTACCGCTTTTGAACCCGCTGCAAAATGCAAATACCGACCCCTCCGCCCGCTTCGGCGGTACTTTCAAAAATACTTTGCCGCGATACGTGCGGCTGCATACCCGTGCTGCTTGCGCCGATGGCAGGCATCACAGATCCTGCCTTCCGCCGTCTCTGCATTGAACAGGGCTGCGATTTCACCTTCACGGAAATGGTCAGTGCAAAGGGTTTGCATTACAACAACAAAAAAACAAAGGAACTTATCGACATATCCCCCGTCGAGCGGCCCTGCGGGGTGCAGCTTTTCGGGCACGAACCCGAGATTATCGCCGACACCGCAAAACGGCTTTCGGAGGAACTGAATGCCGATTCCGCATCCTCCGTGAATCAAAAGCAGATTGCGGTTTTCGACATCAATATGGGCTGCCCCGCTCCGAAAATCACCGGCAACGGGGACGGCTCCGCGCTCATGCGCTCCCCCGCGCTTGCCGCACGCATTATTGAAGCCGCCGTTCGTGCGGTCAACATTCCCGTAAGCGTCAAATTCCGCCTCGGCTGGGATGCGGATTCAATCAATGCGGTTGAATTTGCAAAGATGGCCGAGTCCTCCGGTGCTGCTTTTGTCACCGTTCACGGCCGAACCCGAATGCAGATGTATTCCGGAACTGCGGATTGGGATAAGATCGCGGAGGTTGTGAATGCCGTGCGCATTCCCGTCATCGGCAACGGGGATGTTTTCAGCGGAACGGATGCTGCCGCACTCGCCGCAAAAACGGGCTGCGCGGGCATCATGGCCGCAAGGGGCGCACAGGGGAATCCCTTCCTTTTTGCGGAAATCCGCGCCGCGCTGCGCGGAGAAGATTACGTTCCCCCTTCCGCCCGCGCAAGGCTTGACGCCGCGCTTCGGCATATTTCGGAATACATTGCCGCTCACGGGGACGGCGCATTCGCCGATATGCGCAAGCATATTGCATGGTACACAAAGGGCATGTACGGCAGCACCGAGCTGCGCCGCCGCGTAAACAATTGCGGCAGCACTGCGGAGCTTTCGGAGCTTGTCCGCCGATTCCGCGATGAGGTTTCGGACTGACTTTTTGAGCTTGGGTTCGGCGCGTTTCAGAGCGGGCCTGCCCCTTTCACGGCACCCCGTAAAAGTTTAAAAAAGAGAGGGCTTTATCATGACCGAAAGCAAATCAACGCGTAAACCGAATGCGGACGGAGTTCGCACCCTTCCCGCTTCCGTCAGTTTACCCGAATCGCTTATCCGCATTGCGGAGCGCATTTCGGCGCGGGGCTGCCGTCTTTTTGCCGTCGGCGGGCTTGTGCGCAATACGCTTCTCGGGCTGCCCGTCAGCGATATTGACATATGTTCCGCCCTCACTCCGGACGAAACAATTGAGCTTGTGCACGAAATGGGATTCAAAGTTGTTCCGAAGGGCATTGCTTTCGGCATGGTCGAAATTCACGCCGACGGACAAAAGTTTGAACACACAACCTTCCGTGCCGACAAATACTCCGCCGGCGGCGCGCACCGCCCGACGAGCATACAGTTTTCAAAAACACCCGAGGAGGATTCGCGTCGGCGCGACTTTTCGGTAAACGCGCTCTATTGCGATATTCTGACGCGTGAAATACTTGACCCCTCCGGCGGGCTGCCCGATCTTGAAAACAGGGTCTTGAGAACATCAAGCATTGACCCTGAAATCGTGCTTGCGGATGACGGACTGCGTATTCTTCGGCTTGTTCGCTTTGCGGCGGAGCTACAATTTAAAATCGACCCTGCCACCTTCGCATGTGCATCAAGGCTTTGCGGCAATCTCCGCGATATTTCCGCCGAACGCATTCGCGATGAATTGAATAAACTCCTTCTCTGTGATATAAAATACGGTTCGCGAAACACGGAACAGGTGCTGAACGGACTGCTGCTGCTGCGCGACATCGGTGCGCTTGCAGTCATTCTTCCCGAGCTGTCCCGCGGACGCGGCATTGCGCAAAAGCCCACACATCACCGCTATGACGTGCTTGACCACGCACTTCACACCGCTGCGGAATCCAAACCCATGCTTGTCCCCCGCCTTGCCGGGCTGCTGCACGATGTTGCAAAACCCGTTGTTCTGGAAAAAAACGGCAATATGCACGGACACGATGCGGAAGGTGAAATTATTTCCCGAGAAATAATGCAGCGGCTCCGTTATGACAACAAAACGACGGACGAAGTCTGTTTCATCGTCCGTCATCATATGTACGATCTTAACAACACCGCAAAGGACAAAACGCTGCGCCGAACATTTGCCCGCTGGGGATTTGAACGAAGCCTCGAAATTGCGGATATTCGCGATGCCGATGTTCACGGTTCCGGAATCATCACCGGAGAAGTTGAATCGGCTGCACGCTGGCGCATATTGCTTCAAAAAATGCAGCAGGAAGGCGTCCCGTTCTCCGCACATGCGCTCAATTGCAGCGGTGCGGACATCATGAATTGGCTCAGCCTTCCCGCTTCACCCGCCGTCGGAAAAATCAAAGCGGCTCTGCTTGCGCACTGCGCCGTTTATCCTGCGGACAACACACCCGCACGGCTCAAAAAGCTCGCGTGCGACATGCTGCACCGAGACGTACAAAACGAAACCCGGCTTTGAATGCAGCCGCGTTTTCGGAACGGCACGGCACCGTGCCGCAGGACGGATCATGCAGACGCTGACTTGAAGCGGTTAAGCCCCGCGTCAGCTTTTTGTTTTATTTTCTGCGGTAACTTCCGCAAAGGCTCTCATCGGCGGGATCGCCGTTTCCGCTGTTTTTGCAGCAGCAGGGTTCGATCTGAATCCTTGAAAGTTCGCAATATGAGCCCTTGTCGTTGTATCGGCAGCTTGTGACGCGGCAGCCGACGGTCTGGCAGCCAACCTGATTCTGTGTCATGGTTTCTGTTCTCCTTTAAACAAAATGTTTTTCGGACGGCATTCCGCCCAAAGGAAGTATGCGCAGATTCCGTGATTCAATTCATATTCAATTCATATCGGAAACTCGGAAACATCATCCGAAACTCCCGTTCCGAAACAGCGGCGGCGCGGAGCCGATTTGCTCCGCGCCGCTTTTTGAAATGATTTCAAAAACCGAGTTTTGAACCCGTTTTTTGCAAAACAATATTAATTATCGTATCCCGCCGGAATGAAGCCGCGGACAAGTTCGGCGATCCTGTCGGGTTTTTCCTCATGAACAAGGTGCCCTGCATTGCGAATGACGGTGCACGAGCAGCTGCGCAGGGAGGAGCGGTATTCGTCAACTTCGCCTGCGGGGTGCCACTTGTCATCCTCTCCCCAAAGCAGCAGAACGGGAGCCTGAATTTCACGCAGAGATGAAATCAGCGCGTTTTCGTCAAACTCAGCCAAAGTTCGGCGAACGGCATAACGGCTTGAACTGTCCGCAACGGGCTTGAAATACTCCGCAGCATCGTGTTCGTTTATTACGGTATGGTCAAAGACGCATTCGTTAAGCATTTTTTTAACGGATTTAAGGTTATACATTCTGGAGGCAATTCCGCCGAACAGTCCGCTTTCCATCATTCGGACGGTGAGCGGCATTTCGCTCGTTACACCGCCGGGGCAGATTGCGACAATCTTTCCGACACGCTCGGGATGCTTGTGCGCAAGCTCAAGCGCGTACCCCGCACCGAAGGAAAAACCGAGAATATGCGCGGATTCGATTCCCATTGAATCCATGAAGCGCGCAAGACTTTCGGCATGGTCGCCGATGGTATAATCAAAGAAATCGGGTCTGTCCGAATAGCCGTGCCCCACAAGGTCAACGGCAATAACGCGGTAATACATTGCAAGCTTGTAGAACAGCCGGCGGAAGGTGTACAGGGACTGCCCCGCCGAATGAACCAAGATCAGCGGCTCGCCCTTGCCGCTTTCCATATAATGAATTCTTGCCGTTTCATAGCGCGTTTCGATAACGTGAACCGAGTTGCGCAGGCGCACCGCTTCCGAATCGGCAAATTCACTGTTTTTGATTGCATCTTCAAGCTTTGCACGCGCCGTTTCAAGGCGGGTTTCGGCATTTCGGAGCTTTTCAACAGCGTTATCGTGTGCATTCTTTGCGGCCGAAACGTTCTTGTCCGCATTGCGAACGACAACATCCGCCGCATCAAAATCGGAACGCTTTGAATCGTAGTCGGCTTCGGCAGCATCGGTAAGCGCCTTTGCGTCGGCATAGATCTTTTTCTTTTCGGCGGCGCGCTCATTCGCTGTGTCAAGTGCGGTTTTGAGCCTTGCGGCTTCAACCTCGGCGGCTGCGGCGGCAGAACGGGCGGCGGTTTCGGCTTTTTCGGTTTCGACAATGCGCAGCTTTGCATTTTCAAGCTGAGCCGCAAGCGCGTCAAGCGTTGCGTTTTTTCCTGCAAGCGCAGCTTTTCTTCCGGTGCTTTCCTCATTCATTGCAGCGGTTTGCGCCTTTGCCGTGTCGTATTCATGCCGTGCGGAACGCAGTTTTTCGTCGTTTTCGGCAACGCAGCGTTCACATTCGGTCAGTTTTTCGCGAAGTGCGGCACACTCCGACGCAAGTGCGGAATGTTCCGAGGTCTGCTGCTTTTCGGTCTCCGCCGCAGCATCGGCTTTTGTCTTTGCGGCATTGACTTTCTGCATTGCCGCGTCCTTGTCCGCGCCTTTTTTTCCGTTTGCGGCGGTTTTAAGCGCATCGAGCTGCTGAGTCAGCGCGGTTCGGTCGCTTTTTGTTTTCTGGAGATCGCGGCCGAGCTTTGCAAGGCTTCGTTCGGCATCCGCAATCTGTTTTTCAAGCGCGCGCTTTTCACCCGCAAGGCGCACCGACTCGGCGTTCAGTTCCGCAACAATACTTGCTTTTTCGCTCTCTGCTTTTCGAAATTCCTCCGATTCGCGGTCGGTTTTCGCGGCAAGCACTTCCGTCTGTGCGCTGTCGTTTCGAAGCTCTTCAAGCTGCTTATGAAGGCGCATTTCGGTTTCAACGGCATTTCGGTGCGCTGTTTCGGCGTTCTCAAGCGCGGCGCGGCAGCCTGCGGCAGCGGTGTGGGCGGCGTTGCTGTCCGTCTCCGCCTTGCGCAGAGCCTTTTCAAACTCGGAATACACGGCATAGCAGCGGTCGCTCTCCGCCTTGCGCTGGTTAAAAAGGCTTTGCGCAGCTGCGGCAATGCCGTTCTTTTCGTCGTATTCGGGTGTCAGCGCACTTCGGCGGCTTTGCCTTTCGCGCAATTCTTTTTCGGCGGCGCGTTCATCCCTGTGTGCATCCGAAAGGGCCTCTTCGGCGGATTGTGCGGCGCGTTTCGCGCTTTCCCGTGCATTTGCAAGATCACGCGCCCTGCGCTTTGCGCTTTCGGCAGCGGCAGTATCGCGATGAACGGTGCGAACCTCCTCTCTGCGAACCGGCAGCTCGCTGGGAAGGGTGACGTTGACAAATTCTCCGGTATGCTCGGAGTTGATGAATTTTTTAACTTCCAATGAAAGACTCACGGCTGTGACAATCCTTTCTGTATCAGGTCATAATCAGGTCATATCTGTTCCGCACAGAGGGCACGCACCGGCAGAACTGTCGATTCGTGCGGCATTTCACGCGGAAAGCGGCAAAAACCCCGCTTTTCGGCGGTGAAACATGAAAAATCTGCCCCCTTTGCAGGTATTCTGTCTCTTTATTGTATTTTACACGAGGAAGCGCGGCTATGCAAGCAAAAATTTCGCATTTTTGCGGTTCGCCGTCCGCCGCTCACTGTTCCCCGCCCGCCGTATACAGCTCCACGCAGTTTTCGCCGTCGATTTCTTCAAGGCGAACGGAAATTATCTCGTTTTTTGCCGTCGGAATGTTTTTTCCGACAAAATTCGGGCGAATCGGAAGCTCCGAATGCCCCCTGTCGATAAGCACCGCAAGCTGAACCCGCGCCGGACGGCCCAAAGCCATTACCGCATCGAGCGCAGCCCTTGCCGTTCGGCAGGTATAAATAACATCATCCACAAGGATAACCGTTTTTCCGATAAGCGAAAAATCCACTTCCGTCGTGCTTACCACGGGGTCGGGCGCAACAGTCGAAAGATCGTCGCGGTAAAGGGTTATGTCAAGTTCGCCGACGGGAATTTTTGCGCCGGTTATCCTTTCGATGTTTTCCGCAAGGCGGAACGCAAGCGGAACGCCGCGAGTACGGATTCCGACAAGACATATGCCGTCCGTGCCGTGGTTTTTTTCGATTATCTGATGTGCCATCCGAACAAGCGTTCTGCCGATGTCATCTTCCGAAAGCAATTTTGCCTTAAATATCATATCGCTGCCGTCCTGTTCTCGCTGCCGTCCTGTTCGCAATTCGAAATCAATCTCCGTCTTCCGGTTCCCGATTTTTGATTTTCATCCCGGCCCCCGGTTTCTCATTCTTTCACTCGGAGTATGAATATCATCGGAGTCAGTCCGCCCGCCTCGGTGCGCTCCTGCTTCAGGATTTCGATATTGCGTCTTTCCCGAATAAGGTTCTTAAGCAGAGTGAATTCCATTGTGTAAAGCACTGCAATGCCGCCTTTTTTGACAAGCAGCCCCATGCGGTCGAGCAGCCCTTCGTAAAGCCTTTCGCAAGAGGAATGATTCCCCACGCGGTTGCCGAAAGGCAGGTTGCAGATGAGCTCATCATACGGTCTTTTGCTTTCGAACCGCATTATATCGTTGCAGATGAACTTGGCCTGGGTTATTCCGCAGGTTTTCGCTGCCGCCTCCGCATTCACCCTTGCGCAGTCAATCGCCTTGTGGGAAATATCAACACCCGTCAAAGAAGCGCAGGGCGAGAGCATTCCGCGCTCAAAAAGCAGAGTTCCGCTCCCGCAGCACGGGTCGATAACGCGGGCATTGACCGTCAGATAATCGCTTGCAAACCGCAGCACGGCAGCCGCCGCCGCAGGATTCATCGAAGCCGGCAGCATCTCCTTTCGGTAGGGGAAACGTTCATCCCTGACGGTAAAAAGCTTCAGGTACAGCCTTGCGGAGCTCACCGAAGCGGCGATGCGAAGTTCGATTTCGTAATCCGCAGGCGCATTCACAAGCGTTTTATCGTCCGTAAGATCGCGAATTGCCTTTTTAAGCTCGCTTCTGTTAATATCCCCCGGCAGGTCGCCCGTTATTTCAATGCGATAGCGATACGGCGGCTCTCCCTCATGCGTCTTCCGCATGAAATCAAGCATAAAGGGTTTTGCGCAGGAAGAAACAGCTTCCGCCGTCAAATCGACTTTCATATCGATCGGAATCAGAGCCTCCGAAAAGCAGCGTGCTTCAAACAGGCCGATGTAATCATCCGTATTGACCTTCAGGCTGTTTCGGCGAACGTCAAACGCCTCAATGTCAAAATCTTCCAATTCGGCTTTAAGCTGCTCCGTCAGGCGGTCGGGAGCGGTCAACTCAATTTCATAAACTTTGTCAAGTCCACGGAAAATATGCTTTTCGTGCTTCATTGCGGCTGCGCGCGCCTGTTTCAACGCCTCGCATTCCTCAAGATAATGCTTCTGCTCCGTTTCATCCGCAGGCGGGGCGGGAGTGTATTCGTCAAGAGCGCGCTGAGCGCTTTCGCCGCCGACGGCTCCCAATGCGAAAAGCAGGGACGGACGAACAAAACGCGTATCTTCGCATTTCAGCCGCGCGATAAGAAGCTGAGCATCCGCTTCATCCTTTGTGAAAAGGCCGATGAGCCTTGCTGCATTGCGGCGGAGCTTCGGGGAGGCATCGCTTGCAAGGGCTTTGCGCATCGCCGGCAGAAGAGCAGGGTTGCCGCTCATGCGGAGCAGCATTGCGCGGCTTTTTGCAAGGCGTATCATCAGCGCCGAGCCGATGTTTTCCTCAATGAACATTGCCGTTGTTTCATCGCAAAGGCTGATTTTGTCGATGGTGGAATCATTCATTATTTCCGCCGAACCGTTCGGCTTTTCCAGTTCCGCTTTAATTTCGCTGCGGGTCAATCTTTTCATTGTGTTCCTTCCCTGTTTTCGTGCAGCAGAGCCTTTCGGGGGCACTTCGTTCCGTTTGCTCCGCAAAAGCTCCGCGCAGTTTTGATATTAAAATTCTGTTTAATCGGGTTTATCCGTTTGCTCCGCGCAGTTTTTCGAGAGCAGCCTTAAAATGCTCCGGCAGAGGAGCAAAAAATTCCATTTGTTCGTGAGTTCGCGGGTGAATCAGGCGCAGCCTTTCCGCATGGAGAGCCTGCCCGACGAACCCGAGATCGTTCCTGCCGTGCACTGCCGATGCCGCACCCGTGCCGTATACATCGTCGCCGACAAGCGGGTGATTGATATAGGCCATATGAACGCGGATTTGGTGTGTCCTTCCCGTTTCGAGTTCAACCCGCAAAAGCGTTCTTCCGCCCGCGCCGCTGTTCGGGAAACGTTCGCGAACGAACCAATGTGTAACCGCTTCACGCGCACCGGCCGTTCCGGCGGGGTACACCGCCATGCGTTTTCTGTCCGTTTTGTGCCTTGCAAGCGGCGCATCAACGGTTCCGCTGTCCTGTCTGAAATTGCCCTCGCACAAAGCGCAGTAGGTTCTTGCCACCGAATGGGTCTTCAGCTCGTTCGCAAGAAAATTGTGAGCATCGTCATTCTTTGCAATGACCAGCAGTCCGGACGTGTTCTTGTCGATTCGATGCACAAGTCCCGGGCGCATTGCTCCGCCTATGCCCGACAAATCCTTAAGGTGAAACATCAGCGCGTTGCAAAGCGTCCCGTCCGGGTTGCCCGGCGCGGGATGCACGACCATTCCGACAGGCTTGTTTATAACGGCAATATCCGCATCCTGATACACAATATCTATCGGAATATCCTGCGGAACAAGCTCCGTCGGCACGGGCGGCGGAAGCTGAATTTCGATAATATCACCCATGCGCACGGCATACTTTGCTTTTTCGGAACGACCGTTGACCGTTACCGCACCGCAAAGAAGCAGCCTTTGCACCGCCGAACGCGTAAGCTCCGTGTGTTCCGCGGCAAAAGCATCCAGCCTTCCTCCGTTTTTTTGTGCCGCAATAACAATTTTTCCGCCGTTTCGGCAGCCGGCTTCCGTCTCGCCGCAAAGAATTTCATCCGAAACAAACTCACTGCCGAAGTCTCGGTCATCTGCATTTTCGCAGGCTTTTTCCGCGCATTCCCCGCTGTTCTTTTCGGGGAGCTGCCCGTTCGTCCGTTCCGAATCCGAGTTCATTTGCTTTCCGCCTGTTTTACGTCGGGTTCGGCACCCGCTTCTCCGCCGTTGCCCGCCGCGCAATCCGCGGTTTTTTCGCCGTCCGTTTTTTCGGGCTTCTGCTTTTTTTCGTCCAATGCGGCAAAATACGCTCTGCCGCTCTTTGTGAACAGAACGCTCACAATAAGCAGCACCGCGCCCACGGTTATGCAGCTGTCCGCAAAATTGAACACGGGAAAGTTCATAAAATCAAAAGCAATGAAATCGCGCACATAGCCAAGCGCAACGCGGTCAATCAGATTGCCTATCGCACCCGAAAGCACGAGCGCAAGCCCGAGCTGCAAATTGCGCGGCATTGTTTTCAGCGTTTTCAACAGAATGAAAACTATCAATCCGCCCGTGACTATCGTTATCACAACAAAAACCCACGTTGCATTGCCGAAAAGCCCCCACGCCATTCCCGTGTTTTTATGATACTCGAAGCGTATCAGCCCCGGGATAAACTCAAGCGCGCCGCCCGTTTGCGAAAGCACGCTCACGGCTGCCGCCTTTGATATTAAATCCGCCGCAACAAGCAAAATAACCGCTGCGCAAAGTGTAACCAACAATGTTATTCTCCGTTCCTTTCCGCGCGCCCGTCTGCGGCCGCGAAAAATGTATTCCTTCACATATAACATGATACAACACTCACCGAAAAAATGCAACGGGGAAACAAAACAAACACTGCCAAACACACCGTAAGGTGCTTCCCTGCCGGTGTTTCTTCTTCCGCTTCATACGCTGCCAATCCGCAATTTGCAGTCATATTTTATTTTTTCGGCAAAAAAATCCCTGTTCCTTTGCAAATATATCCTTTTTCCCCCTTACAATATAGGCTGAAGAGTTATATAATAGGAGACAGGAATCGTTCGGTTCGATTTTCGGACGGATTCGGGCGATTTTTCTTTTTTAACGTTACCTTTGGGAGGATCGCAATGGAAAATTTCGATAACCTTAAAAAAACTCCGCTGTTTGAGAAGCATTGTGCTCTCGGCGGCAAAATCGTCGATTTCGGCGGCTGGGCTCTGCCCGTGCAGTACACCTCCATTTTGGATGAGTGCAAAGCCGTTCGCGAACGCGCAGGCCTTTTTGATGTTTCACACATGGGTGAAGTTGACATTATCGGCAATGATGCCTATGCCTACATGCAGAAAATGGTCACCAACGACGTCACTTCAATGACGCCCGGCAGGTGCCGCTATGCCGTTATGTGCTATGATAACGGCGGCGCAGTGGACGACGTTCTTATCTACAAATTCGCCGACGATCACTACATGCTCATCGTCAACGCCGGCAATACCGACAAGGACTTTGCATGGCTTTCCGAACATGCATTCGGTGATGTTCGGGTCATCAACAACAGCGCAAAATGGGGTCAGCTCGCTTTGCAGGGTCCGCTTCATCAGGCAGTTCTTGATGCGGCGGGTTTTGAAGGCGAGATCCCTCAGAAATATTACACTTTCAACGATAAAATGACCGTTGCCGGCATTCCCTGCCTCGTCTCCCGCACCGGCTACACCGGAGAAGACGGCGTTGAGCTTTACTGTGCGGCGGAAGATACCGTTCGCCTGTTTGAGGCTCTGCTTGAAGCGGGCAAAGGCGTTGACATGCTGCCCTGCGGCCTCGGCGCACGCGACACACTCCGTTTTGAAGCTTCCATGCCCCTTTACGGTCATGAAATGAGTGCGGACATCAACCCCGTTGAGTGCGGCCTCGGCTTTGCAATCAAATTCAACAAGCCCGATTTCATCGGCAAAGAAGCTTTGCTCAAGCCCCAGACCCGCAAACGCATCGGTCTGAAGCTCGTCGGAAAGGGCATTGCCCGCCCCGATGCGGATGTTCTCTGCAACGGTGAAAAAGTCGGCATCGTCACCTCGGGCGGCCCCGCACCCGCTGTCGGCGGCAATTATGCAATGGCACTCGTTTCCGTCGATGCCGATGAAAACGGCACTTGGGCTGTTTCCGTTCGCGGCAGAGTCATCGACTGCGAGTTTGCACTCATGCCCTTCTACAAGAGGAAATAAACATATTTATGCGGCTTACCCGTCGGCGCCGCACAAATGCGCACAAAAACTGCGTTCCCTTCCCCGGCGATGCGTATCGGCTCTCGGCACGGTTCCGCCGCGGGAATTTAAACGAAAATACATACAAAACTTATAAATCCGGAGGATTATATCATGGTTCCCACCGACCGCAAATACACCCGTGAACATGACTGGGTACTTATCGAAGACGGCGTTGCCACCCTCGGCATCACCGATCACGCACAGAGCGAGCTTGGCGACATCGTTTATGTTGAGCTTCCCGAAGTTGACAGCGAGATCAATCTCGGCGAATCCTACACCACCGTTGAATCCGTAAAGGCAGCTTCCCCCGTCAACAGCCCCGTTGCCGGCACCGTCATCGAAGTCAACGACGAGCTGGACGCACAGCCCGAGCTTCTTAACGAGGACGCTTTCGGTCAGTTCATCGCAAAGATCAAAGTTACCGAAATCGATGAAGCAAGCCTGCTCACCGCAGAAGAATACGAAAAGCTGCTTGAAGAGGCTTAATCAACCCGTACCTGTCGCGGCCCCGCCCAAGCCTGTGCTTTTCGGCACGGTTCCGCGATAAAAAAACGCATAGCTCCGCGCCCACGGTTTTCCGCCGCCGCGGGTTATGCGTTTTTACCTTGAATAAGCTTTTTTTCGAATCGGGCAAAATTCCGATTCATCAAGATTTTATATTTATAAAGGAAGTATTCCACAACATGAGAAGCTATGTTCCCAACACCGTTGAAGAACGCCGCGAAATGCTGAAAACACTCGGCCTTTCCGAAATGGACGAGCTGTTTGCCGATATTCCGGCGGATCTTAAGCTCAACCGCGAGCTGGATCTTCCCGCTCCGATGAGCGAGATGGAGCTGCGTCAGCTCATCACCGGCTATGTTCTTCAGAACGACGAAGCCTGCCTGCTTTTCCGCGGCGCGGGCGCATATCATCACTACATTCCCGCGCTGATTCCTCAGCTCATCTCCCGCAGCGAATTCTACACCGCATACACCCCCTATCAGGCGGAAATGAGCCAGGGTATGCTTCAGGGTATTTTCGAATGGCAAACAGTCATCTGCAATCTTACCGGCATGGATGCCGCCAACGCTTCCGTTTACGACGGTGCGACCGCTGCGGCTGAATCCCTGCTGATGCTGCGCGACTCAAAGCGCAAGAACAAAATCCTCTACAGCGCAGGTCTTCACCCCGATGTTATCGGCACTGTCAAAACCTACGGCCACTGCCACGGTCTTGAGCTTGTTGAAATCGGTCTCAACGAAAACGGCATTACCGATATCGACTGCCTGAAGGCAAACCTTGAAGGCTCTGCCGGTTTCATCGCCGCACAGCCCAACTATTTCGGCTGCATTGAAAACATGGACGAGATTTCAACCCTCGTTCACGGCGCAAAGGCACTGCTCGTCAGCTATGTCAACCCCATCAGCCTCGGCGCTGTCAAACGCCCTGCGGACTACGGTGCGGATATTGCTGTCGGCGATGCACAGCCTCTCGGCATTCCCATGTGCTTCGGCGGCCCGTATGCGGGCTTTATGGCAGCAGGCGGCAAACTCATCCGCAATCTGCCCGGCAGAATCGTCGGTGAAACCGTTGATGCCGACGGCAACCGCGTATTCGTTCTCACCCTTCAGGCACGCGAGCAGCACATTCGCCGCGAAAAGGCTTCCAGCAACATCTGCTCCAACCAGATGCTCTGCGCAATCATGGCAACCATGTATGCCTGCACGATGGGTCCCTGCGGCATGAAAGAAGTTGCCGAAGCGAACATTGCAAAGGCGCACTATCTGGCTCGGAAGCTCACCGAGCTTCCCGGCTTCAAACTCCGTTTCAACACCCCGTTCTTCAACGAGTTCGTCATCGACAGCGAGATTCCCGCCGACGAGATTTCCACCGCGCTCAAGGATGCCGGCATAGTTTCCGGCCTTGTGCTTGCAGACGGCGGAATGCTCTGGTGCGCAACCGAAATGACAACCAAAGAAGATATTGATTACCTTATCGAAATGCTCAACATCATGTTCTTTGAGCAGGACGGTGAGAACGAAACCGACGGAGGTACCGAAGCATGAGGCAATCCTACAAGCTGATTTTTGAACGTTCCCGCGAGGGCCGCCGCGCGTATGACCTGCCCGCACTGGATGTGCCCGCCGCAAACTGCGCAATTCCCGAAAATATGCGTGCCGAATCAAAACTCGACCTTCCCGAACTGGGTGAAGTCGATCTTGTTCGCCACTACACAAACCTTTCCCGCCGCAATTTCGGCGTTGACAACGGGTTCTATCCTCTCGGCTCCTGCACGATGAAATACAACCCCAAAATCAACGAAGAAGTCGCCCAACTGTTTAACGATGTGCATCCTCTGCTCGATGCAGATATGTGCCAGGGTTCTCTGCGCCTGATGTATGACATGGAAAAATGCCTGTGCGAAATCTGCGGCATGGATGCTTTCACGCTCCAACCCGCTGCCGGTGCGCACGGTGAATTGACCGGACTTATGCATATCCGCGCCTATCACGAACATCGCGGCGACACCGCCCGCACAACCATCATCGTTCCCGATGCAGCGCACGGCACCAACCCCGCAAGTGCGGTTATGTGCGGCTTCAAAGTTAAAGAAATCAAATCCGCTCCCGACGGCGGCGTTGATCTTGACGCGCTGCGTGCGGCAGTCGGCCCCGACACTGCGGGTCTGATGCTCACCAACCCCTCCACCCTCGGTCTGTTTGAGCGCAACATTAAGGAAATTGCCGACATCGTTCACGAGGCAGGCGGTCTGCTCTATTACGACGGCGCAAACCTGAACGCGATAATGGGCATTGTTCGCCCCGGCGATATGGGCTTTGACGTTATGCATATCAACCTGCATAAAACTTTCTCCACCCCGCACGGCGGCGGTGGTCCCGGCAGCGGTCCCGTCGGTGTTAAAAAACACCTCATGCCCTTTATGCCTGTTCCCGTGCTTGTTGAACGCAACGGCATGATCGAACTCGATTACGATCGCCCCGAATCCTTCGGCAGGGTCAAGAGCTTCTACGGCAACTTCGGTGTTATCGTCAAGGCATATGCCTATATCCGCTCTCTCGGCGGCAAGGGTCTCAGGGAAGCAAGCGAAAATGCCGTTCTGAATGCAAACTACATCATGAACGCACTGCGCGGCACCTATGAGATTCCCCACGACCGCATCTGTATGCATGAATGCGTCATTGCTCCGGGCGAACTGCTCGATCTCGGCGTTCACACAACCGATATCGCAAAAGCCCTTATCGATCGCGGTTACCATCCCCCGACCATCTACTTCCCGCTTATCGTTCATGAAGCAATGATGATCGAACCCACCGAAACCGAAAGCCGTGAGACTCTCGATGAGTTCATTGAAGCAATGAAAGCCATTGCCCGTGAAGCCAAAGAAAACCCCGAGGCCGTACACGCCTGCCCCGTCACCACCCCCGTCGGCCGTCCCGATGAGGTCACCGCGGCAAGAAAGCCCGTTGTACGCTACACGAAATAAGCATTGCTTTCAGTAAACCGCAAACTGCATCAGCGGGCTCGGTATCCCCGCCCCCGCTGATGAACAGCAGGACTGCGCCGTAAAAGGCAGCAGTCCTGTTTTGTTATTGTATTCGAATTTTGTTGAGTGAGTTTGCCGCTGCCCGACAATTACCTTCCCTCCGACAGGAACTCGGCCGCCGAAGGATTCAAATCCAGCCCGGAAACCTCCCCGCTGCGCAGCATATAATAACCCTGACAGGCTATCATTGCCGCATTATCGGTGCAGAACCGCATATCCGGGCGGCAAAAACGGATGCCGTTCCTGTCGCATTCGGTTTGCAGCCGGGTGCGAAGCACATTGTTCGCACTCACTCCGCCGGCAAGGGCAAGCACGGAGCTTTTTTCGCGCAGAGCCGCGCGAACGGATTTCATCGTCAGGGTATCCGCAACGGCACGTTGGAAGGAAGCGGCAACATCGGCCTTATTCAGAACTTCCCCCTTCTGCTCCGCATTATGGAGCAGGTTGACAACGGCCGTTTTGATGCCCGAAAAGCTGAAATCATTGCTTTCACCCTCGTTAAACGGTGCATGGAAGCGGAATGCATTCGGGTTCCCGCATTTTGCAAGCTTCTCTATCTCCGGGCCGCCGGGGTACGGCAAGCCGAGCGCACGCGCTGCCTTGTCAAAAGCTTCACCCGCCGCATCATCGCGCGTTCTGCCGATAAGTTCAAAGCGATTGTAATCGACCACGCGAACAATATGGCTGTGTCCGCCGGAAGCCACAATGCAGACAAACGGCGGTTCAAGATCCGGATAAGTGAGATAGTTTGCGGCGATATGCCCCGCAATATGGTTCACGCCGACCAAAGGAATGTTTGCGGCGTATGCGAGGCCTTTTGCATAGCTGACGCCCACAAGCAGTGCGCCGATCAGCCCGGGCGTGCAGGTTACGGCAATTGCACCGATGTCATTCAAACCGACACCGGCAGTTTTTAATGCCTCATCCGCAACGGCACCTATACGCTCCGTATGGCTGCGGGAAGCAATTTCCGGCACAACGCCGCCGTACAGCCTGTGAACGGGAATTTGCGTATGCACCGCCATGCTCAGCACTTTGCGTCCGCCGTACAGAACGGCGGCGGCTGTTTCGTCGCAGGAGGATTCAATCCCGAGTACAAGTTCATTTTCCCCGCTCATAAAGCGTTTCAGCGCGGGTTCACATCTTTCGGACCAATTCAAATTGATTTTCCTTTCCAAACCGCTTTTCACTTTCCGAGCCGACTCCCGCTTCCGCAGGCAGTAACCGGAACGATTGATTTGATTAAGTGAAATTAATCTTTGGCATCCCTAAGTCTGTTTTCACGGTTCCCTTGCCTGCTCCCGAGGTTTTGCACACAATCCCCGCGAGAATGCTTATAACCGCACAGGCACTCACGGTGTAAACTGCAATGCGAAGTATCAGATCGCTGAAAAGCTGCTGAACGCAGATGCGAATCATCAAACTTTCCGCCGGGTCAAATATTGCAGACGGAACATCCAGAAATACTGCGTGAAACAGTATCCAGAACGAATAAAAATCCACGGCAGCCCAAACTGCAAGCGCAGCCGCAATGAAGGCAATGACGCAAATCCCGATAAGCCAGCAGCGGGCAAGCACGGCGGCGGCTCTCCGCCTGTAAACATACAAAGCAAGCGCAGCCGCAATTGCTGCAAAGGCGAACAGAATGTATTTCGCTGTTTCAACCCCGAACCAGAGCTTTCGGACATCACTCATGTGTGAAATTTCCCGCTCGCCGAACATTTCGGTGCGTTCGCCGAACACCGTGACTTCCGTTTGAAGCTCATCCGTCCCGCCCTTCATATAATCAACCATGCGAAGATACACGGTGCACATCTCGTCCGTGCTCATGCCGGTGTAATCATTTATATCCAGTTTTTCATACTCCCTTTTAATCCAAACCTTATCTCCCGAAAGCCGGTCGATAAAACTTATCAGCAGCGCGGCAGCAAGGCACGGCACGGCAGCATATGCAAGGATTTTTGAAAGCAGCTTCATGCTAATATTTTATCTTCCCTCCGGGTTTACAATTGCCGTTATCCTTTCTTCCGCCGCCTTAAGCTGCGGAATGATGCTATTAACAATCGTCACGTTCGTCGGCACAACAACATACCAATAGCCTTTAAGCTGCGGGAACACGCGGCAGGGATGATATTTCTCGCTTTCCACGCGCACACTTCCCCCCTCGCGAACGATGCCGATCTCCGCAATAAAAGTGTCGTTCGCGGTGCTTCTGCCCATGCTGGACACAAAATTGCCCATTGAATATGCACAAAGCACCTGCCGTCCGTCCGCCGCCGTGAGCCAAACAACGGGCTGAACCGCATGGGAGTGTGAGCCGATTATGATATCAACGCCTGCATCCGCCATCTCCTGAGCGTGAGTCACGACCTTCGGTGTGGGTTGGTGCGTATGTTCCGCGCCCCAATGATTATAGGCCACGATAAGCTCCGCACCGGCAGCCCGCGCCGCCGCAATGTCCTCGGCAATGCGTTCCTTTGAATAGGTGTTTATCATGTATTCACAGCCCGCTTCGCGAACGGCTTTATCTTTTGAATTATAGAATTCGGCATAGGAAAGGAGGCCGACTTTGATCCCCTTAACATCAAGGATTACGAACCGCTGCGCGTCCTTTTCGCGGAAAAGTCCGGTGTAGGGAAAGCCGTATTCCTCAACAGCCTGAGTGGTTTCGATAATGCCCTGAACTCCCGCATCGCAGCAATGGTTGTTTGCAAGCACAAGCGCGTCAAAGCCCGCAAATTTCAATGCACCCAAATATTGCTTGGGTCCGTTGCAGTTGGGCATTCCGCCGATATTGCGCTGCTCCGTTGCGTAAGGCCACGAATGCGAAAGCGATGTTTCAAGATTGCCGATGACGCAGTCCGCATTGTTGAAAACTTCCCTGACATATGCAAATGACGGAGAAAAGTCATAGCCGCTGCCGCCCGCCTGCTGCTTCGCGCCGCGCTGCTGGCTTGAAAGGCACATCAAATCGCCCACAAACATGAGCGTTGCGTGAACGGGCGCAGGGGTGGGCTCCGGCGTCGGTTCGGACGTCGGCTCCGGTGTCGGTTCGGCCGTCGGCGACGTTGTCAGCTGTGCTGTCGGTGCAGGCGTGTCATGGCCTATATCAACAACAACATCGCCTCCGCGGCAGGCGGTGCCTGCAAAAACAAAAGCCAAAGCAATCATCAGTGCGGCGAACCGCAGCAATTTTTTCTTCATTATCTGTCTCCTCAATAAAGTGCGCCGACGCTCGGCTTCGCCCCGAAAAAAGCAATTGCGGCAGCGGCGGGTTAACTCTCCCCCGCGAGAACTTCAATCACGGGGATGGTTTTCATGCTTGTTCCCCTCGGGAATGTTTCCCGAGAAACAAGCCGACAGCAGGCTCAGCCTGCACAACAGTAAATTAAACAAGCCTGCCCGAGAACAGTTTGCCGTATTGCCTCGGACAGGCAATAAAAAGCGTTTCCTGTGCGGCACCGTCACGCGGACGGGCGCGGACGGCTTTTGCCGTTCTGCCTTCAATCCGGCTGAATCACTCCCGCCGCAACGGAAGCGGCAAGGCGCACGTTGTTATAAACAAGCGCGATATTCGCCTTCAGGCTTGCGCCCTCCGTAAGCTCCGCAATGCGCGCAAGCAGGAAGGGGGTAACATCCCTGCCCGTGATGCCGTTCTTTTCGGCCTCACGCAAAGCCTTCGTGGTTGCACGGTCGATCATGTCCTCGTCGGCTTCGAATTCTTTCGGAATCGGGTTCACAATAACCATGCCGCTGCGCATCGGAATATTTGCCATTGCGCCGACCATATCCGAAAGCTCCTCAACCGAATCGCATCTGCAAGGGGTGTTATAACCGCTGTCCCGCGTGTAAAATGCGGGCATTTTGTTCGTGCGGAAGCCGACAACGGGCACACCCTGCGTTTCAAGATACTCAAGCGTCAAGCCGATATCAAGCACACTCTTTGCCCCCGCGCAAACGACTGCAACAGGCGTTCTTCCAAGCTCCGTAAGGTCGGCGGAAATATCCATGGTTGTTTCCGCGCCGCGATGCACGCCGCCGATGCCGCCCGTTGCAAACACTTTTATGCCCGCAAGGCTTGCAATGAACATCGTTGCGGCAACCGTCGTTGCGCCGTCCGCACCCTTTGCCATGATATAAGGAATATCGCGGCGGCTGACTTTTGCAACATTCCGTCCTTCCCTGCCGAGATACTCTATCTGTTCCTCGGTAAGGCCCGCGCAAAGCTGACCTCCGATGATCGCAATCGTTGCGGGAACCGCGCCGTGCGTACGTGCCAGACGTTCGCACGCAAGAGCCGTTTTGACGTTCTGCGGATAAGGCATTCCGTGCGCAATAATCGTGCTTTCAAGCGCAATAACGGGTCTTCCCAGCGCAAGTGCCTCGCGAACTTCATCAGAAAGTTTAACGTTGTAATTCATTTTTATGACCATGCCTTTCGCTTCGGCGAAAGTCTCCTTTCTTTTCTTTGCATTTTGCAGCCGGCCACGGCCGGCTTCGTTGTAAAATCCCTGTCGGAAAGCTGCCCGAGGTTCGGATTTAAAGTTTAATGTTCAAATCTTTTTCCCGGTTCCCTTTCGGTGCAAACTGTTATGACTCCGTTATATCCTCAACTTATCCACATTCAAAGCCGCGTTTAACAGGCATTTTTTGCAAAAAACTCCCCGATTCGGGCAAGTTATCCACATTTTTACACTGTTCGGACGTGTTATCCACACGAACCTGTGGATAATGTGGATTATTTTGATGCAGTCTTTCCGCATCGTTTTCAACACTCGAAGCTTTTGTTCAGTTCTCGTCGGTTTCAATAAAAAAATCCACAACTTTCCTGTCGGAAATCACACGGCGGATATAATTTGATATCTCCGCATGACGGGGAAAATCGCGGTACGCAAGCATATCCTCAACGCTTTTGAAGTCGGCAACAAGAGCCATATCAAAGCTTGCGGGGCTGCCGAGAACATCCTCGCCGATGCTGAGCTTCAGAAGCGTCGGCGCAACGCCGACAAGTGCACGAAGATTTTCCGCCGCAAAGCGCATGTTCTCCGCTTTTGTTTTGCCTTCCGCATTGTCAAGAAATTTCCACATCACAATGTGCTTCAGAATTTTCACGGGTATTTTCCCTCCAAAGGAATTATTCCGAAAGGCTGCCTTGTTTTTTGCTCGGCAGCAAATGCCTTTCGTATGCGGTTATTATACCATATTTGTATAGGGCGGGCAATGTTCAATTGGGAATCGGCAATCAATAATGAGCAACTGCCGCTCGATTTTTGGCATTAATGTGACAAAATTGAAACATTATTTGTTTGCTGTTGCTTTTCGTGTCGGAGCGTTATATAATATTAGCACTCAAAGAGAACGAGTGCTAATAACCCGATTTGAACCGCCGAACCTCAGCCCCTCGGCGGACGGGGAAGCACCTTCCCGTGCCTCTCTGATAACGCCCCGTTTCATTCGGGCAGCAGTTTGATGCAGCCCCGTTTGCACGGGACAATGTTTCTGATTAAAAGGAACACCGTTACGGAAACAATACCTCAAGGAGGTTTACCTTATGAACGCTAATAAAATGACCCAAAAAACCCTTGAAACCCTTCAGCAGGCGCAATCGCTTGCCGAGGAGCGCAGGAATACCCAAGTCGGGCAGATCCACGTTTTTCATGCGCTTCTTGACGATCCGGATGATTTGAACGCCCAGCTTATGGCATCCATGGGTATTTCCACGGATGAACTCCGCGCCGCAATCGACACGGAGCTTGACAAACAGGCAACCTTCGGAAGCAGCGGCGGCGGGCAGGTTTATATGACTCCGGAGCTGAACTCCGTGCTCACCCGCGCCGAAGAGGAAGCAAAGCGCATGGGCGACAGCTTCGTTTCCGTTGAGCATATCATGCTCGGCCTTATCGAACGCGCCGACTATGTTGTGAAACCCCTGCTCAAACGGTTCGGAATCGTCCGCGACAAATACCTTGAAGCGTTGAAAGCCGTCCGCGGCAACAGCAGGGTGAATTCCGATAATCCTGAAAGCACCTATGATGTTCTTAACAAATACGGACAGGATCTGACCGAACTTGCCCGGGCGCAGAAGCTTGACCCCGTTATCGGCCGTGATAACGAAATCCGTAGCGTTATCCGCATTCTTTCACGAAAAACAAAGAACAACCCCTGCCTTATCGGTGAACCCGGCGTCGGCAAAACCGCAATTGCCGAGGGGCTTGCGCTCCGTATCGTGCGCGGCGACGTCCCCGACAATCTGAAGGATCGCAGACTCTTTGCGCTGGACATGGGTTCCCTTGTTGCGGGCGCAAAATATCGCGGTGAATTTGAAGAAAGGCTGAAAGCTGTGCTTAACGAAATCAAGCGCAGCGAAGGCAGGATCATCATGTTCATCGACGAACTTCACACCATTGTCGGCGCCGGCAAGACCGACGGCGCAATGGATGCGGGCAACATTCTGAAGCCCATGCTTGCACGCGGCGAGCTGCACTGCATCGGCGCAACAACGCTTGACGAATACCGCAAATACATCGAAAAGGATGCTGCACTCGAGCGCCGTTTCCAGCCCGTGACCGTTGCCGAACCCTCCGTTGAGGACACGATTGCCATCCTTCGCGGTTTGAAGGAACGTTACGAGGTTTATCACGGCGTCAAGATTCACGACTCGGCACTTATCGCCGCCGCAACGCTTTCCGACCGTTATATTTCCGACAGGTTCCTTCCCGACAAGGCTATCGACCTTGTTGACGAGGCATGTGCGCTCATCAAGACGGAAATGAACTCCATGCCTTCCGAAATGGACGAAATTTCCCGGGAAATAATGCGTTTGGAGATTGAAGAAACCGCTCTCACCGGCGACAATGACGAACACACGCAGGAACACCTTGCCGAAATTCGCCGCGAGCTTGCCGAAAAGCGCGACAAGTTCAACAACATGAAAGCGCGCTGGGACAACGAGCGCAATGCAATTTCCAAGGTTCAGCAGCTCCGTGAACGCATTGAACAGGTTAACGCGGATATTGCCCGCGCAGAAAACGAATACGATCTTAACCGTGCCGCTCAGCTTAAATACGGCGAGCTGCCCGGCCTGCAAAAAGAGCTGCAAAAGGAAGAGGCTCTTGCCGCAAACCGCGAAAACAGTCTGCTCCGCGACCATGTTTCCTCCGAGGAGATTGCAAAAATCGTTGCGCGGTGGACGGGCATCCCGGTTTCAAAGCTCATGGAAAGCGAGCGCAAGAAACTTCTGCGGCTTGACTCCCAGCTGCATAAACGCATTGTCGGACAGGATGACGCCGTTCAGCGCGTTTGCGATGCAATTTTAAGATCCCGTGCAGGCATACAGAACCCCAATCGTCCGATAGGTTCGTTCCTGTTCCTCGGCCCCACCGGTGTCGGCAAAACGGAGCTGTGCAAAGCGCTTGCCGAGGCGCTGTTTGACGATGAGCGCAGTATGGTTCGTATCGATATGAGCGAATACATGGAGCAATACTCCGTCTCCCGTCTTATCGGTGCCCCTCCGGGATATGTCGGCTATGACGAGGGCGGCCAGCTCACCGAAGCCGTTCGCAGAAAACCCTATGCAGTGCTTCTGTTTGATGAAGTTGAAAAGGCGCATCCGGACGTTCTGAACGTTCTGCTCCAGGTGCTTGACGACGGCAGAATTACGGACGGACAGGGCCGCACCGTTGACTTTAAGAATACGATCATCATTTTGACGAGCAACATCGGCAGCGATTTGATCCTGAACAGCATGGCAAAGGACGGCAGGATAACGACCGAAACCGAAGAGCTGCTGCACAAGCTGCTGCGCACAAAATTCCGCCCCGAATTTATCAACAGGCTGGATGAAATCGTGTTCTTCAACGCCCTTTCCGATGCGGATATGCACGGCATTGTTGACCTGCTTATTGCAGACCTTGCAAAGCGTTTGCAGGCAAACCGCCTGAATCTCAGCGTTTCCGAAAGTGCAAAAGCCGCCATCATCAAAAACGGTGCCGATCCGCTGTTCGGTGCCCGTCCGCTCAAGAGATACATTCAGGGGCATATTGAATCCCTGCTTGCGCGGTTCATCATTGAAAATTCGCCCGAGGAAGGTTCAACCCTGACCGTTGATGCGGATGAAAAAGGCAGCTTCATTATCGGGCAAAAGCAATAACGGAAGCGCGGCGGGAACCGTATGAATTTCTCCCTTGTCAACCCATCGGTTCCCGAATTTCCGAATTCCGATTTTTTCATCCCGATTTTTCATTACGAAGAAAAAAGAAATCCCCCGCGTGCAAGGGAGGCATACGCGGGGGATTTTTTCGGCTCAGTGCCGACAGCCGGTGCAGCTCGCGGAACACGCAAACACGGAATCCGCAGAAAAACACCAATCATTTATGTTGCTTTTTCAGTCCTCGTTCACAAGCATACTTATTGCAGCTATGACTTCTTCCAACGACTGTTTTTTCAGCGAGTAGTACGGTCGTCCGCTTTCTGCATTGCATTCCACAAGTCCAAGCGTTAAAAGTTTTGACATATGATAAAAGACTTTTTGTCTCGTCAATCCGAATTTATCAGCAATCTCGCCCCCGGACAATGACACCCCCGAACATTTATCATCATATGGGCAAGCTTGTGCAGGCAAAGTTTGTGAACACACGAATTGACCGCAACCGGAATTATTACAGCATCAACCAATTGTTTGACGAACTGAAGGGCATTCTGCGCTGCTGACGGCAAGCCGCGGTTTTTAAACCGCTTTGAGCCGTGCGCCGAACAATTGAGCGCAAACCGAAATGAATTAAGCTGTGTGGTAACTCGGATAAAGAGTGAGCAGGTTGTCTGAACCTGCTCACTCCCGGGGAGCGGGTTGTCTGTTCGCTCTCCGGTTTTTGTTATTGTTTTCAATTTCCGGTATCTTTTCGGATTTTCAACACGAGAACAGTGTCAACTTCATCCGGCAATGCGTAAGTATAAACCGGGTTTGCGCCGAAACTTACAAGCGGTGTTTCCCGATACAGCACCGAATTCCATGCCTCCCCGCGGCGAAGCTCGCTGCCCGTTGCCGCAAGCCGCACCGACTCAAGCGCATCCGCCCGTATCCCGAAAAGCGGCAGCGCACCGAGGGACGGTTCGAAAACATGCGCAAAAACCGTTCGGAATTGTTCATCCTCCCGCATTTCAAGCGGCTCCGTATACCTTCCCCATTCGGGTTTTTCGATTTCGCTGTGTCCGCAGTTGTAAATGCTGCCTCCGTTTTTCGAAAGCCACGCGCCGACTTTCCGAAGCTCTTCAACCGCCGTTTCGGGGAAATTCCCCCGTGCATCCGGGCCGACGTTCAAAATCATGTTTCCGCCCTTTGAAACGCACTCAACGAGCTTTTTTATTACGAGTGCTGCTGATTTATAGTTTTTGTCGCTTTCGCAATAACCCCAGTGATCGTTCAGCGTTGCGCAAAGTTCCCACGGAATGCGCTCCCCACGTTCATCGAATATGCCCTGCGGCGGAATTATCTGCTCCGGGCTTACAAAATCTCCGCTGTACGGCAGCGGCGAGGCGGTTGCAATGCTTCCGTATTTTTCGCCGGAACCTTCAAGCCTGTTGTCAATGCAGACATTCGGCTGATATTTACGCACCATTGAAATGAGGTCGGAAGCCCGCCATTTTTCGCCCGCCATATCATCATAGGAAAAATCGAACCAAAGCAGGTCAAGTTTGCCGTAGCCGGTGACGAGTTCTTTTACCTGCCCGTGCATGAAGTTAAGATAGTTGTCAAAATCAATTTGTTCGCCGCGATATTCTTCGCGGCCGCGCATCGGGTGATGCCTGTCCGCATATTTCGGGAAATCCGGATGGCTCCAATCAAGCAGCGAAAAATACAGCCCTACGGCAATGCCTTCCGCACGGAATGCTTCCAGAAACTCACGCACAATATCCCGCCCGAAACGCGTGTTTGTGGATTTATATTCCGTCAATTTGCTGTCAAAAAGACAGAAACCGTCGTGATGCTTCGCCGTTAAAACAGCGTATTTCATTCCCGCCTGCCTGCAAACCGATGCCCAGCGTTTTGCATCAAAATCAGTCGGGTTAAACTCATCAAAGTATTTTTTGTATTGCTGAACGCTCATTTTTTCATTGGACATCACCCATTCTCCCCTTGCGGGAATTGCATAAAGGCCCCAGTGGATGAACATTCCGAAGCGCATCGCGCAGAATTTCCTTGTTCTTTCGTAAATTTCCCGATTCATTTCCGTCTCCGTTCAAAAAATCCGATTTCGCAAACACTGTGTTTCGCAAACACTGTGTTCGCAAACACTGTGTTCGCAAACACTGTGTTCCCCGCGTTCCGGAGCATGTTATTTTGTTTTGCGAACAAGGTTTTCGGCAGGTTCAAACGAAAAATCCGTATCCAGCGGAAAAATCGGACGCGGAATATGCCTGTAGTCAAGGCTTGTCAAATCCTCGTTCGTGCTGCCCTTTGAAAGTGCCATAATGCTGCGTTTTGCATATGCTGCCTGCTGCGCGGTGAGATATCCCAGTTTGCATACCACAAGCTGCATATCGGCAGGATTCCTTCCCAAATCGCCGAACACGGCAGGCAAGCCGTAACCGATATGGTTTTCGCTCAGCACAATATCAACCCCGCATGAGCGGAAAAGAGCAATATCGCCGACTCCGTGAAATTTATTCCAGCCTTTGATATAGGCGAGAACCGTTCCCTTTGCCGTAATCGGAACCGAAGAGCTTCTGTCGAACTTTGCTCCGAAAGTCAACGTCAGCTCCTGCCCGACCTTGTCCCTGCAAAGAAGGGTTGCTTCCGGGTCGTAGATTCCGCCGAATACCACAGGCGTTTCAAGCTCGTCGGTACGTGGATCTTCCATTATGCGGCGCAGGAAGCCCGTGCAGTCCGATGTTGAACCTGCTGTCGGGTTATCTCCCGAATCCGAAAGATAAATCGGAAACGGACCGCCGGTTCGAACCCCTTCGAATGCCGCATCCAGAGCTTCCGCTTCGGAATATGTTTCCGTTTGAAAACAAAAATCATCGCGGCGCGCCCACAGCTCCTCGGCAAGGCGAATTGCGCATTCATCCGCAAGAGCCTGATTTTCTGCCGTGACGTACACTGCGGCAGAGCTGTTTTCATTATCGCACCACGGAAAACCCATTAAATACGATGCCGCAAGAATGCCCGGCTCACGCTCCGCCGCCCTCGTTTTTTCGGCAAGCGAGCGCATGGGTTCCACCGTTGAAGAGGATTTTTCGCCCGCAACAAGGAAAGGAACGCGCACCCAGGCGGATTTCGCTTTCACTCCGCGTTCAAGGGCTGCAATCGTCATCTCGGCCGCTTTAACACCCGTTTCGTATCTGTCCGTATGCGGTGCGCATTTAAATGCCGCAAATCCGTCGGCATTATCGTGCATACGCTGTGTCATTGTTGTGTGCGTGTCGAGCGAACAGAAAATCGGAATTTCGGGCAGCGCGGCGCGAAGCTCCTCCAGAAGAAAGCCCTCCGCATCGCCCAAACCGTGAATATACATTGAGCCGTGCAATGCAAGCGCCGCCGCATCAAGCGGCTGCCTTTTGTTTTCCGCAACAGCGGTTTCGATAATCTCTTTTTTTATTTTGTTATAAAAATCAATATCAACCTCACCGTTCGGCACCGCGCTTGTGAAAACGGAAGGCACAACCTCGTATCCTGCCGCAAGCAGGGTCTTGATTATTCCCGTTGCGGCATCGTTTTCCTTGAATCTGTTGAAAATTTCCGCCCCGCGAATGACCGAAAATTCGCTTTCGCCCGCAATAATCGGATTGAACGAATTTGATTCATGGTGCATCGATGCAGTGAAAACCCGTTTCATACTTTTCTCCTTTACTCAATGTAATTAAATCCGTCGCATTGGACAACCATTGTTTTTCCGCACGTCAGTTTGCGGCTCAGTTCAAAATACCGTGATGTTGTTTCAACGATTGTATTTTTCGCAGCATCCGCATCGTATGCGAACCCCGTCGGAAGGCAGGCCGCCGCTTCCTCCGCCGTTTTTGCAAAGCATCCGAAACGGCGACAGAATTCATGCTGCGCATAATAAATTTTGTACATTTCGAGCTTTATCTTCTCTTCCTCCGGCATCGGGCAGCTTTCACCGTTTTCGGTAAAAAAGACATATGCCCATGTTTCCGGGTAATGTATATCGATAAGTCCCGTTGCTGCCCAAACCCAGTTATCTTCGGGCAGGGGTTTTCCGTCCGTGCCTGTGCGTTTTGCATATTTTCCGTCGGCAACGTCAACCGTCCATTGCACGCGCGAGAAATTCATCCGCCAAACTTCACCCGTCGTCGGTGCATTGCGCACAGGATAGCAGCGTTCAAGTTCGGGAGGGTTTTTTTCTTTCGAGTAGGTCTCCGTCAATCCGGCGAACGGAATTTTAATTTCAACCGACCAAAATTTGTTGTCTGCCGCGGGATTGTTTACCTCTCCGGAAATCATGCAGGCGGTTTCAACCCCGGGCATGTTCCACGCAGTGACGGATCTTCCTCCGTTTCTGTACGGCATTGTAAGGAGCAAATCCCATTGCGTGTTGAACGCATTCATTTCAAGTTCCATGTAATTATGCGTCGATCCGCTCGGGTCAATAAAAACTTCGAAATCGTTATCGTAATACATGACACTGTCGCGCTGTTTTATCGTTGCCCAGATTTCATTGCCTTCCAGCAGGGCAGCAATATAGAGGTTCCGCTCATCCCAGCAGATTTTTGCTCGGGTGCGGAAACGCGGCGTCGGAAAGTCACCGCCGCTGATATCAACAAAATCCTCGGTAAACGGCACATTATTCCAGAACGGTTTATTAATATTTCCGTCAAGCACCAATTCGCCCGCCGCTTTCGGGCAAAAGTATATCGGCGGCTGCGGCGCGAGGCGCGGCATAGGTACGGGAGCTTCAAACATGGACTCATCCTCCGTGCTGTTTTAAATCGGCTTAAAAAAAGAACCCGAATTCCTTTTGCAAAAGCCGAAATGTTTTTAATAGTCCTTACAGAATTCTATCATCTGTCCGCATATGTGTCAACCGCGCCGAAGCTGCCCGCTTCGCAATGTTCGCAGCGTGCGTCATGCTCCGAAAGCAAAAAAGAGCCGAGGGGAAAGAAGTTCTGAGTCCGTTCCCCCGGCTCGGCGATATTTAACGGCTTCGGTCTTTTCAAAACTCAAACTGCGCAGAATTAATTTTGTCAAGTGACCGAGGCCTCCCGGTTTCCAGTTTTAAATCAAAAAAGTTTTGCAATTCGCGGAACTATTTTTTTGATTTCGGTGTTGGTTGTGTTTATGCACAGGTCGTAATTGAGCTTGTCTCCCCATTTTCTTCCCGTGTAGAACTCATAATATTTTGCGCGGTTGCGGTCGATTCGTTTGATTTGTTTGCGCATTTCATGGTCGCTTAAGTGTTCGTTTTCGGGTGCTTTCAGTCGGCAGCGCGCTATTTTGCTTGCCATATCCGCATAAACAAAGATTTTGAGCGGGTTTTTATCTTTTAAAATATAGTCCGCGCAGCGGCCGACAAGCACACAGTCGGATTTTTCGCTCATTTCCGTCAAAATCTGTGCCTGCTGACGATAAATCTCCTGGTTCTGCTCCATAAGCGGATGCGGAACGGGACAAATGCTGTGTCCAATTGTTATCGGCATCAAATTCAACGGACGATGTTCAACAATTTGCTGCACATACTGCTCCGAAAGCTCCGTGCGCTTTGCGATTTCGGCAATTATTTCGCGATCATAGTATGCAATTCCAAGCTCTTCGGCAAGCCTTCTCCCAAGCTCACGTCCGCCGCTGCCGAATTCCCTGCCTATAGTGATGATTTTATTCATTCGATCGCCTCCTTTTCTTTATAAACGGCCGGAGGGCTGCAATGCCGCCTGCCCTGTCACGGAAGAACCGCGTTTGGCAGGCCCGCAGTATCTCTCTCGTCACCCGCTGTTACATATATGATATTTTAGCACATTTTCATGACATATGCAAGTGTTTTTTTTCGTTTAAATTGAACTGACAAAAAAGGCGCAGAATTCCCTGTTAAGGGCAATTGAACATTAATATCCTCGCCTTTTCCGCAAAAAAACGATCCCTCGGCACACCCGCACCGAAAGATCGTTCACTGTTTACTGATTCAATTTAATAAGCCGCCGCTTTGAAAACTCAGTCGTTTGCCTTCCTTGCGTTTTCATCGAGCACAGGCGAAGGAGCTGCTTCATCGCCCGAAACAGCAGTATCCGTAAGATTGGTTGAAGGGCGCAGTGTTGCTGCAATCCTTGCAACGGTGCCGTTTTCAACGGTGAGCCGAATTGCGGCAACATTGCCGAATACGTACAATCCATCCGAATCTTTTGTGCAGCCCGCTTCGGTGAGGATGTTTTCCGCCTCGTCAAGTGTCATTCCGACTTTAACGCCGAGAGCATCGTATTCGGTTGAAGTAAAGCTGACCTCCGCCGTCATTGCCGCATCCTTAACATCAGGGAAGCCGCGCATGATCGCAATGCAGCCATCCTCGCTTTCATAGCGTCTTGACGTTGTGTTCTTGCCGGAATATTTAAAATTCGGATTAATCATAACAGAGTAGAACAATCCGAGATCCGCAGGAAGATGACTCTTTTTGTTCAACGCGTCAATGTCTTTATCGCGGTAAGGAATCCAAACGCGTATGCTTGAAATATCGTTCTCTGTTTCGACGGCAAACGAAACAATGACTATGCCCTTGCGGAATGAAAACTCTCGGCTGTGCGGCAAACCGTCGTCAACGGGAGTTTCCTCATAAATCTGTTCATAGCCGGCCTCCAGCAGCTTTTCTTTGGCTTTGTCGATGCTGTTGCCGACGCTTATTCCGAGAACCGCACGGTCGGTGGTGTAGAGCGGCGTCGTTGAACCGTCCGCATTGCGAATGATGGTCTTGTTTGCGGCGCGAATCGTGAACCCGGTTGCGATAAGCTCCGTGTTTTTATCCGGTTCTCCGTACTTCAGTTCAAGAGTGCTCAGAGTGTACGTAATATCAAGATTATCCTTTGAACGGAAAATCTCCGCATGGTCGGGAATGCCGCCGTAGGATTCGAACTCCGAACCGAATGCCGCTTCCCTGGTGCCGAGCGGGTAGGGCATCCGAAGCGTTTCGTTAATCTGGCGAACCTCTTCATAGTCGTAGAGTCCGTTATTTTTTTCCGTCATTTTAACTTCATGCTTTTTGCAGCCTGTAATGCAAAAACATGCCGAAACAAGAAGCAGAGCAGCAAGGGCGAGTGAGATCACTCTGACGTTTTTTTTCATTTGGAGAAATCAACCTTTCCACCGTTAAATTGTGCGCCGCCGACAGAATTGACCCGCAAACGGAATTCGGACGTTTCGGCGCATACCTCATGCACAGTATACTTTATTTTTAATTAAATTTCAACAGTCAAAATCACCTCCGACGGGGCGCGCTGTTTGAAAGCGGACGGAGGTGATCACAGCATTATTTGCGGTGCGGATATTCACTTTTTACGGCGTATTCGGCACATCTCCCGTCGGTGCGGCTGTTTCCGTTATCGGGGCGGGAGTTGATTCCGGCTTCGGCTTTGTGTTTGATTTTTTCCATTTAACATAACCGAAAATTGCCAGTGCCGAAATAACTGCGGCGCAAACAAGCGCAACAATGTTGCCGACGCTGACTTTAATCATCGGCGGCTTTTCGGGAAGCAGATGCAGCTTGTAAAGTGCCATTGAAATTGCACCAAGCCAAATCACAAGCACAACGGATTCCAGCGGGAACATTGCGGCGTTCTTAATGACGCGTGCAATCGTGATGAATTTGTACGGGTCCGCACCCGTGACCGCATTATACAGCGTCATAACAAGCGGATTCACGATGAAGTTGCAAACAACAACGACCGCAAATCGCGAGGCTATTACGCGCCAGCTTGACAGCTTTGCGCGATAAAGGAAAAGGCCGAAAATGAAGCTGCTGAGCATTTCGACAAAGATAAACGGAAAAAAATAAGCTCCCGTCGGGAAAAGAACCGCTCCGATCGTGTCGCTTACCGCGCCTACCAAAAGGCCCACAAGCGGGCCGTAGATCATTGAACCCGCCGAGTTGACGATGAAATCAAAGCCGAAATTCAGCGCCCCGGGTATGATAACAATTTTCACGGCCTTTACCGCAATGCGCATTGCAATGATGACGGCAGCAAAAACAAGCATTCGCCAATTTTTGAATTCGCCGGCCGCGCAGCGCCAGAATTCCGGGCAGAACGGGTGACTAAAGATTGCTTTTGTGTTGTAAGGTCTGTTGTTTTTGTTGAACTGCTGTTCAACCGGTTTTAATTTTTGCATAAAAAAATCGAATCCTCCGTGTTTTGAACCGAGCATTCGTTGTTACCGGCGCGGCAGCCTGCCGCTCGCCCCGGAGCAGCCGTGAAAACAAAATTTTTGAATCCGTTTTCGAAAGCCGAAAGCCTATGTAACAGCGGGATGCGGCGACAGCACAGCAACAAACATTCTGCGCACGGCACAGCATTCTTTGTATTTACCGAACGCACATGAGTTTTCGTCCGGGAATCAACTCCCTGTATCCCCGGCACTTGCCAACTCACTGCCACCTACTCTGTTTCGGTCATTGTAGCAAACAAATGGGCTGATTACAACCGCCGAAGTCACATTTTTGCCTTTTCTGCAAAATATATCTTTTCTTGTCTTTTTCAATCGTGACCGCACTCTGCCCAAACTATTCAGCCTATACGGCAATTCACCGCCTGCACGGTTTCATTTTTTCACAAAATTACACTTTATCCCGTTTTTGTGAAAAAATATCAACGTTTCGCCCCCAAATTTTCAATTTTTTTGTTTCCCTTTTCGCGAATTTGATGTTATAATGTATACGGAGAGAATTTCACCGCACCGCTTGTGCGGCAAAGCTTTCCGCATTGATTTATTACTTAAACGAAAGGACTTTCGCATACGGGCATCACCCCGCGGAGTACCGGTGTCATCATAATGAATGTTTGCATATTCGGCGCGTCAAGCAGCAATATTCCCGAGTGTTATATCGAATTTGCCGAAAAGCTCGGGCATCGTCTTGCATCTGACGGTCACGGTATAGTTTTCGGCGCAGGGCGAACCGGGCTGATGGGTGCGGCTGCACGCGGCGCATATTCCGCAGGCGGAAAAATCATCGGCGTAATTCCCGAAAAGCTCAATATTCCGGGGATTTATTTTGAACACTGCACTGAACGCATTCAAACCGCAACAATGCACGAACGCAAACAGCTTATGGAAAGCCGAAGTGATGCTTTTGTTGCTCTCAGCGGCGGTTTCGGAACGCTTGAAGAACTTTTGGAGGTTTTGACGCTGAAACAGCTCGGCTATCACAACCTGCCCGTAATTATTGTCAACATCAACGGGTTTTACGATCCGTTGATTGCTCAATTTGAGCGTTGTGTTGCGGAAGGTTTTACCGATAAGCATTTCATGAATCTTTTTTGTTCCGTCACCTCAATCGAGGCGGTTGCAGAGGCTCTTGCCCTTCCGCCCCGCGAAATGCCGGACAAGATTCAAAGTGTGCTTTCCGATTCCGAAAAAGATGCCGCGCGGCGGCAGCCGAGTCCCGATGCTTGATAATTCGATTAAGTGTTTGCGGATTCGTTAATTTAATGTTTTGTACAGGGATTATTTATGACTGATATTCAAACCGAGGTTCCCTCCTCCGGCGGCGTGATGGTTTGTGTGACCGGCCAGCGTTCATGCGAACGACTCATTAACCACGGTGCAAAACGCAAAAAGGATGATCAAAAGCTTTTCATCGTCCACTGCGTACAGACGGGACACAATTTCATGAACACGACCTTTGAGGCTGATGCAATCGAATACCTGTTCACCTGCGCCTTGCTCGTGAACGCGGAACTTACGATTCTTCGTGCCGACAGCGTTATGGATGCATTGGTCGATTTTGCCGTTGAACACAACGTTTCTGTTATCGTTCTCGGGGCATCTCCGCAGGACGGCGCAGACAGTTTTGCGGACAAGCTTGCGCTCCGCCTTCCGGATGTTGAGCTGGATGTTGTGCGTGCTGCCCGCGATCGATAATCGATATACGGAATTAAAAATTATTATATCTTAATAATATAGGTGGTGACTGCAATGAAATACACTTTCTCCTTCTTTATTCTGTCTCCGAAAAAGAGACCCTCCTGCTGCATAAAAGCTTGTGAAGCAAAAACATGCGGCGAAACAAAAAAATGAAATTTATGCGACCGCCGATCCGCATTCCGGGCGATCACTGAATTTACTAACCGAAAGGACAAAAACAACATGGAACTCGATATTATTGCCGCAAAAGATTTTATCGCGGGCAAATTCCGCAACGCGGGAGATTTCGATTTTATTCCCGATGAACAGCTGGAGGAAATCATCTCTGCGCTTGTTGCCATTGACGACGAATATCTCAGAAAGATTGCTGAAGACGATTCGCCCTATGATGAGGAATATGTTTACGAACATATGCTCAAATCCGTTTCGTCGAAATTCAGCAGGTATCAGACTTATCTGATGCGCCTTGTGGACGATTATATGGATTTCATGGAGCAATACCTTGTGTCCATTGACGCCGTTGAATGGGAATAATCCGCCGATTGCAATGAGGTTATTTCGCATAAACCGAAGCAGTTCGGCCGCTGCGGCATTTTCGGTGCGTTAAGCGCTGCATTCGGCTGCGGCTGCCGCTCAAGTTTGATAAGAGTTTTTGATATGAATATTCGTTATAAATCGCTGACTATCCGCGATGCGACCGCTGCGGACAGTGTTCAGCTCGCTGCCTGGTGGAACAGCGGGCGTATTATGGCGCACGCAGGTTTCCCGAACGGGCTCAAAACAACCGCCGAAAAAATAGCTTCCGACATTTCAAACAGCACCGGGTGCCACAGGCTGATTTTGGAACAATACGGAAAGCCGATAGGCGAAGCAAGTTATCGTACCGTCCCCGCCGAGGCCGACGAATCCGAACAACAGCCCGGCTCCTCTGCCGCCGCTGCCGAAATCGGAATCAAAATTTGCGACTTTACAAAACAGGAACAGGGTCTGGGAAAAATCTTTCTGACAATGCTGATAAGCGAACTCTTTCGCCTTGGCTATGCAAAAATCGTTTTGGACACGAACCTGCGCAACAAACGTGCTCAGCATGTTTATGAGCGCCTCGGTTTCCGCAGGCTTCGCGTTAACGTCAATTCATGGGTAAATCAGCTCGGTGATTTGCAATCCTCCGTGGATTATGAATTGAACAGAAACGAACTGAACTGTTTCTATTGATCAAGCTGCATAAGCTGCAATTGAATTGATGATGTGAATGCTGCGCCGGCTTTTTTGCCGCATGTTCGAACGAATTGAGCTATGCGGCTTTTTTCATGCATATAGTTTACCATGATGGGATTCTTTTTTGCAGTAAGCTGTATTATCGGCATAGTTCTTTGCTGTTTCGGCGGCAGCGGCAGCACAGCATTGGACTGTCTGCTTGCGGGCGCGGATTCCGCGGTTGAGCTTTCAATATCGCTTGCGGGCGCGTATCTGTTGTGGATGGGGCTTATCAATGTTGCTTCCGAAGCAGGACTTATCGAAAAGCTTGCGGCGCGAATGCACAAGCCGCTCCGCCTTTTAATGCCCGATGCAGGTGACGCCTCCGCCTCCGTGACGCTGAACCTTGCGGCGAATTTTTTCGGACTCGGCAACGCCGCAACACCTTTCGGACTTGATGCAATGAAGCGCCTTAACGCCGTAAATCCCGATAAGCAGAGTGCAAGCAATGCGATCTGCATGTTTCTTGCACTCAATGCCTCTGCAATTGAGCTTATGCCGACCGGTGTCATTGCTGTTCGTATTGCATGCGGATCCGCAAATGCCTATGACATTGTTCTTCCAACGTTTATTTCCTCGGTTTTTTCTGCTGCCGCTGCAATTCTTGCCTGCAAATTTTTCGAATCGGGAGCGGGTGTGAAATGAAATATGTGATTCCGATACTCGTTGCTGCGCTGCTTGCATATGCCCTGATTCGCCGTGTGAACCCATATGAGGCCTTTATCCGCGGTGCGGCCGATGCCGTGCCGACGCTTCTTCGCGTTTTGCCCGCCCTTGCCGCAATGCTCGGCGCAATAACGCTTCTTCGCGGATGCGGTGCGCTTGACGCTCTCGGCAATTGGCTTTCGCCCGTTTTCGAAAAAATCGGCATTCCCTCCGAGCTCACGCCGCTGATTTTGCTTCGTCCTTTTTCCGGAAGCGCTTCCCTTGCGCTTCTCGGTGACACGCTTACACGGTACGGTGCGGACAGTTTTGTCGGTCGTGCTGCTTCGGTCTGCGTCGGTTCAACGGAAACCATATTCTACACACTGGCTCTGTATTGCGGTTCCGTCGGCATCTCCAAAACCCGTCATGCCCTTCCTGCCGCGCTTGCGGGCTGCACGGCTGGTGTTGTTTCCGGAATACTTCTTGTTCGAATAATGTAACGGGTTAATGCAGCCGAAGTCATTCAGAGCACTTGAAATTCTGCACAAGTATGTTATAATGTATCCGATTCCGAAAAGGATGGTGATTCTGATGAAAATTGATGTTATAACTTATCGAGACAAACTGTACGACAATATGCTGAACGGACACACGGTTATTGTTATCGATGTTCTCCGCTGCACAAGTGCGATTATCGCCGCGCTTGACAACGGCGCCGCCAAAATCATTCCCGCGGTCGAACCCGGCGATGCCACGGCATACGCAAGCCGCATCGGTATCAAGGACTGTATCCTCGGCGGTGAACGCGGGTGTATGATTCTGCCCGGATTCAACGTCGGCAACTCTCCGTTCGAATACAACCGCGAGACTGTCGGCGGCAAAACCGTCATTATCAGCACTTCAAACGGCACGGCCGCCATCTGCGGAGTTCGCAACGCGCGGCATATTTTTCTCGGTGCACTCAGCAACTGTTCTGCGGCTGCAAGAAAGGCTGCCGGTTTCATGGACGACATTCTGATTGTCTGTTCCGGAACAAACCGCATGATTTCCGCAGATGATCTTTGCGCTGCCGGTGCAATTATCAATCGTTTGCGTTCGCTTTGCAGCGAACTCGAGCTTACGGATATTGCACTTATCTGTGAGCATCTTTACAACAGCTTTAAAAGCGGAACTTTCGATTTGCGCAAAACGTTCCACTGCGCCCGTCTGATTTCTCTCGGATTTGAGCGCGATGTTGATTACTGTCTTTCGGAGGACTCAACGGACTGTGTCCCCGTCTATGCAAACGGAATAATAACTAAATAATTTCTGTTTTAATTTCACTCTCCGTAAACGTCGCTTTATGCGGCGTTTTTTTGCAGTCGAACAATGCCGCTGTACAAAGCGAAAACGTTCCCTGCGAAACATATGTTTCCCGTGAAACATACCTTTCCGGCACTCCTTTCGTCCAATGCCCTGTTTGAGGCATTTGTTTCCCGTGAAACATTCCGACCGCTGCATATAACGAATCGGCAAATCCGATAGTTCGGGAGAAAAAGCCGACAATTTCAATTAAAAAAACCGTATTCGGCATTGCATTACCGGCAAAAAATGTGTATAATATGCTTAAAACAACATGTGCGGAGGTTCATAATGGCAAAATTCATAGCCATCGCAAATCAAAAAGGCGGCGTCGGCAAAACAACAACCGCCGTTAATCTTGCTGCCTGCGTTGCACAGCAGGGAAAACGCGTACTTCTTGTTGACATCGACCCGCAGGGTAATGCAACAAGCGGCGTTGGTATTGACAAAGACGCATGTGAGTACAGCGTCTACGATATGCTTATCAACGGTGTTAATGCCGAAAAAATAATTGTAAACACAAAAATTCCGACTCTCAAAGTTATCCCGTCCCGAATCGAGCTTGCAGGCGCGGAAGTTGAGCTTGTGAGTCTTATGGCGCGTGAACAAAAACTTAAAAATTCGCTGCGCGGAATTCAGCATGAGTTTGATTATATCTTTGCGGACTGCCCTCCCTCGCTGGGTCTGTTAACGCTTAACGCTCTTACGGCAGCAGATACGCTGCTTGTTCCCATTCAGTGTGAATACTACGCTTTGGAGGGACTTTCTCAGCTTATGAACACCGTTCGTTTGGTTCGCATGAACCTGAACCCAGTGCTTGATGTTGAGGGCGTTGTTATGACCATGTACGATAAGCGAACAAATCTGTCCGGACAGGTCGTAGGCGAAGTAAAAAAATTCTTCAGAAATAAGGTGTATGAAACGATTATTCCCCGTTCCGTTCGCCTCGGCGAAGCCCCGAGTTTCGGCCTTCCGATAACGCTCTATGATGCAAAATGCAATGCAGCAAAAGCCTATATCAGCCTTGCGGAAGAGCTTATCGAGTGTGACAATGAATAATCGGCAATTAAACAGATAATGCAAAATAATGAGAAACGGAGAAAATTAACGTTATGAAAGGACTCGGAAAAGGGCTTGATGCACTTCTCGGCGGATATGAAGCTCCCAATGAAACCGCCGTCAGCACTCTGTCCGTGTATCTGATAGATAATAATTCGGATCAGCCTCGAAAAAAATTCGACGAAGCGAAGCTTGTCGAGCTTGCAAACAGCATAGCGCAGCATGGTATCGTTCAGCCTATTATCGTTCGCAGAGTCGGCGAGAGATATTCAATCATTGCAGGTGAACGCCGTTTCCGTGCCGCACGCCGTGCAGGACTGAATGAAGTTCCCGTGATTGTCCGCGAAATGGACGAACAGCAGGTTTTGGAAGTATCTCTGATTGAAAATCTTCAGCGTGAAAATCTGAACGCACTTGAAGAGGCCGCAGCCATCCGAACACTTATGGATGAACACGACCTGACGCAGGATGAAGTTGCAAAGCGTCTCGGAAAATCCCGCCCCGCCATTGCAAATGCGGTTCGCCTGCTCAGTCTTCCGGAGGAATTGCAGGCACTTGTGCTTGAAGACAAGCTCTCCGCCGGGCATTGCCGCGTGCTTGCCTCAGTGCCGGACGAGGAGCTGATGATTAAACTCGCCGCTCTTGCCGCGGCGGAAGGTTGGTCCGTGCGCGAAACCGAACGCCGAGTTGCCGATGCACTGGATGCAAAAAAACTTGAAAAACGCCAGCCGAAACGCGAAAAACTGTCAACCGACATGAAATCCGCACAGGACAGCCTGCGCGAGCATCTCGGAACGAAAGTACGCTTTCGCGGCGATGAGAACAAGGGTAAAATAGTCATTGAATACTACAGCAAAGACGAGCTTGCGGGCATTTATGACAGAATCATGGGCAACTGAGAGGAAATCGGAATGTATCTTGCAGATGGTTGGAAAGACTATGAAATAATTGATGCCGGGAATGACGAAAAACTCGAACGCTGGGGCAAAGTCATACTGCTGCGCCCCGATCCGCAGGCAATTTGGCCGATGAAATCCGCCGGCTATTGCGATGCACATTATATTCGGTCCTCAACAGGCGGCGGTGCGTGGAACTTCAATCGCACATTGCCGGAAAGTTGGGTCATCAATTACCGCGACCTCAGTTTTATCGTTCGCCCGACGGGTTTTAAGCATACCGGTCTTTTCCCCGAACAGGCGGTTAACTGGGATTTTATGCACAATTATGTGGATAAATATGTGAAAAAAACCGGCCGCCCCTTCCGCGTGCTGAATCTTTTTGCATACACAGGCGGCGCAACATGTGCCTTGGCAGCCGCAGGAGCGGAAGTTGTTCACGTTGACGCTGCAAAAGGTATTGTAGCATGGGCAAAAAATAATCTTGCTCAATCAGGACTTGCCGACAAACCTGTTCGGTTTATCGTTGATGATGTAATGAAATTTGTTCTCCGTGAGCAGCGGCGGGGGCGTTTCTACGAAGGTATCCTCATGGATCCGCCCAGCTACGGCAGAGGACCCGACGGCGAAATGTGGCGCATTGAAGCCAACCTCTATCCGTTGGTTCGTGAATGCGTATCTCTTCTCAGTCCCGATGCAGGTTTTTTCCTTATCAACTCATACACGACAGGTCTTGCTCCTGCGGTAATCAAAAACGTTCTGACGACTGCGCTTGACGGGCGCGGCGGAGTCTGCGACGCACAGGAGATCGGCTTGCCGATAACGCACGGCGGCCTCGTCCTCCCCTGCGGCTGCACGGGCAGATGGTACCGCGAAGTATAGAGTTCACCGTTATTTTTTGCATACCGCAATGAAAAACAAAATTAAAATTATCTATGAGGACAACCATCTTCTTGTCTGCGAAAAACCTGTGAACATGCCCGTCCAGGCGGATTCATCAGGCGATGAGGATTTGCTTTCGACCGTTAAAGCGTACATCAAAGAAAAGTACAGCAAACCCGGCGAGGTCTATCTCGGGCTTGTTCATCGGCTTGACCGACCCGTAGGCGGGGTAATGGTTTTTGCGCGAACAAGCAAAGCAGCTGCGCGCCTTACCGAAAGCCTTAAAAACCGAAAAACAAAAAAACATTATGCGGCGATAGTTTCAGGTTCTCCGTGCAGCAGTGCGGAACTTGAATGTGACTTGCTGCGCGATGAACAAAACAACATATCAAGAGTGGTTCGGCCGAACACACCGGGCGCAAAAACCGCAAGTCTCGAATATGTTTCGACAGTTACAAAAAATGGTTTCACGTTGCTTGATGTCCTGCTTCATACCGGTCGGCACCACCAGATTCGGGCACAATTGGCGTGGAGCGGCTGTCCGATTTTCGGTGACCAACGCTACAATCGCGCCGCACGTGTCGGTCAGCAGATTGCACTCTATGCTTACAGTCTGACAATTGAACACCCTACCCTGCGCGAAAGTATGACTTTCACCTGCATACCTCACGGAGCAAAATTTGATGAATTCTCCGATGAATGCGCCGCGCTTGTGGCCGGCGTGCGCTGTGCCTATATCGATAATAACCTGATTTGTGTTAATAAAAGTTCAGGTATCTCATGCACTGTTGAGGATGGCGGTAATGATACCCTTGAAGCACGGCTGAATTCCGCATTCGGCAAAGTCTACCCTTTGCACCGCCTTGATGCGCCGACGAGCGGATTGGTGCTTTTTGCAAGAAACGCGAAAACAGCTGCTGTCCTCGGAGAAGCAATACGTCAGCATAAAATCAAAAAGTTTTATCAGGCCGAAGTTTTCGGCGCTCCTCCTGCCGCATCGGGGAGCCTGCGGCTTTTCGGCAGAAAGGATTCGGAACGCGCATTTGTTCAGGTATTTACCAAACCTGTTTCAAATTCATTCGAAATGAATACCGATTACAGGCTGCTTTCATCGAACGGCGGAACGAGTACACTTGAACTGCTGCTGATTACGGGTAAAACGCACCAGATTCGCGCCAGTCTTGCGCATATCGGCTGCCCGATCATCGGAGACGACAAATACGGCGATCGTGTCGGGAACCGCAGCTTCCCCGCCGGTCTGCGGCTGACAGCAACGCGCATTGTTTTTCCGAATAAGCTTGACGGGCTTGAATACTTATGCGGCAAATCAATTGAAATTGAACCGCCGTACAACACACAATTGATAAAAAATCAGCTTTAGGACTGTTAAATGTCTAAATCCGCTGTTTCACAAAAGCATTGTTTCACGTGAAACATTATCGGAACAGCAATTTCGACAGCGAAAAGAGGAATATTATGAATTTTTACTCCGGTGATTATGATATAATTGTTGCGGGAGCAGGCCACGCAGGCGTCGAGGCCGCGCTTGCATCCGCACGAATGGGCAAAAAAACACTGTGTCTCTGCCTGAACCTTGATTCCGTGGCACTTTGTGCCTGCAACCCCGCCATCGGCGGAACGAGTAAGGGACACCTTGTGCGCGAAATTGATGCACTCGGCGGCGAAATGGGACTTGCGGCGGATGAAACTTTTATTCAAATGCGTATGCTGAACCTTGGAAAAGGGGCTGCTGTTCATTCGCTTCGCGCGCAGATTGACAAAAATCGTTATCATATGCGAATGAAACAGGTACTCGAAAGCGAACCCAATCTGACGCTCAGACAGGATGAATGCGCCGAAATAATTGAAAAGAACGGAAAAATTGCCGGAGTTGTCTGCTCGGGCGGAACAGAATACTCCTGCCGTGCAGTCATAATTTGTACCGGTGTGTATCTGCGCAGCCTGATTCATATCGGAGAGCAAAGCGTCGAACAGGGGCCTTCCGGGCTCGCGCGTTCAAACAGCCTTTCAAGCTCACTCCAAGAACTGGGCTTTAACCTTCGCCGATTCAAAACAGGCACTCCCCCGCGCGTCAGCAGAAACAGCCTTGATTTCACGAAAATGGAAGAGCAGTTCGGCGATGTTCCGATTCCGCATTTTTCCTTTCTGACGGAAGAACAAAAAAAGGAACAACAGTGCTGTTATCTGACCTATACGAACGCCGAAACACACCGGATTATCCTTGATAACCTTGAACGTTCGCCGATGTTCAGCGGAAAAATACACGCCTCTCCAACGCGTTATTGTCCGTCAATCGAGGATAAGCTCGTTCGTTTTCCAAACAAGGACAGACATCAGCTTTTTATTGAACCCGAAGGAAATCAAACGAACGAAATGTACGTTCAGGGTTTTTCGACAAGCCTTCCCCGCGATGTTCAGCAGCTGTCGCTGTGCACCCTTCCCGGGTTTGAAAACTGTGAAATCATGCGTTACGGCTATGCGATTGAATATGACTGTATCGACCCGACCGCACTTACTCTGACACTCGGTGCAAAGGATGTTCCGGGACTGTTTTTTGCGGGTCAATTGAACGGTTCAAGCGGTTATGAAGAAGCAGCGGCACAGGGTCTGCTTGCCGGAATTAATGCTGCGCTGTATGTTTCGGAGGAACCGCCGCTTATTCTTCGCCGTTCCGATGCCTATATCGGAGTGCTTGCGGATGACTTATCAACAAAAGGAACAAACGAACCATACCGAATGATGACAAGCCGCGCTGAGTACCGCCTGCTTCTGCGGCAGGATAACGCCGATCTGCGGCTAACCGAGCTCGGACGGCGAACAGGGCTCATCAGTGACGAACGATATGCGCGTTTGATGCGAAAAAAAGAGGAAATTGCAGCTGCAAAACGTGCACTTGAAGCTACCGTTCCTCCGACCGAAACGCTGAACCTCCTGCTTGCCTCGCGCAATGAAAGTCCCGTTATCACCGGAGTGCGGCTCGGTACGCTCTTAAAACGCAAAAACATCTGCTACACCGATCTGCTTGAACTCTGTCCCGATTTGCCGCCGCTTTCCGATGAGGCACGCGAACAGATTGAAATTGATGCGCATTACGGCGGATACATCGAAAAGCAAAATGAGCATATTCGGCGTTTTGAAAATCAGGAAAACATGCTGCTTCCACCTGATTTCGACTATGAGTCAATAAACGGTCTTCGCCTTGAAGCGCGCCAGAAACTGACGGCAATGCGCCCGGCAAACCTTGGTCAGGCAAGCCGAATTTCCGGAGTCTCGCCCGCAGATATCGCGGTTCTGATGATAAAACTGAAACAGAACGGGCAAAACACGGCATATTCCGAAAATGAAACAGTTACGGAGGACAAAAAAATATGAAACAACAAGTTGAAACCGACAGCCCGCTTATGAGAAAACTGATTCGGGAGTATATCCCGCAGGCAAACGAGCACTGTCAGAATCAGTTTGTTCGCTATTACGAACTCCTTATCGATTACAACAACCGAATGAATCTGACCGCCATTACCGATCCGTTCGGAATTGTTCAGCGTCATTTTGCCGACAGTCTTCTCGGCGAAAAGCTGATTCCGAACGGCTCAAAATGCATTGACGTCGGCACAGGGGCGGGTTTTCCCGGCATCCCGCTGCTTATAATGCGCCCCGATATAGAGCTTACCCTGCTTGATTCGCTTAATAAACGCGTTGCTTTTTTAAATGACGTCGCCGCGGAACTGTCCCTCCCCTGCTCCGCCGTTCACGCGCGCGCAGAGGATGCCGCTCAAAGTGTTGAACTGCGCGAAAAATTCGATATTGCGCTGACCCGTGCTGTTGCAAACATCGGCACAATCGCCGAATGGACGCTCCCATTTCTGAAAAACGGAGGATATTCGCTGATGTACAAAGGCCCAGGGGCCGCCGAAGAGCTCAAAGCGGCCGAGTCCGCACTGAAATGCCTTAACGGAACAGCCGAACTTCGAGAAATTGACACTGAATGGGGAGCGCGCTCACTCGTACTGATAAAAAAACACGGAACAATGCCCAAAAAATACCCGCGACGCCCGGGTGTTGCCGCAAAAAATCCGCTCTGAGGTTATTCGCAAACCACTTATTGATTTTAACGGTCAGCTCGTTTTTGGGCGAAATTATCCACAGTTTCGCAATAAAATGTGGATAATTTTCAAAGTTTTGCACACAGGAGGGAAATATGCCTGCAAAAGTCAATTTCATCATCGGACGCGCCGGAACGGGAAAAACACACAGTATATATTCACATATTGCCCGCAACGAAAAAGCAGCAAAACGTTCTGTTCTCATAGTTCCCGACAGGGCAACGTTCGAAACCGAACGTTCGCTTTCCGAATACATCGGAGGCGGCATTCTTTATACATCCGTTCTGTCGTTCACAACGCTTGCACGCCGTGTACTGACCGAAACGGGAAACCGAAAAACCTTTCTGTCCTCGCAGGGACGGCAAATGCTCGTTCGCCGCATTGTTGACGAGGCAAGCAGCGAACTCACCGCATTTTCACGCGTTTCAAAACACAGGGGCTTTTCAAAGGAATGTGATGAAATAATACTTAAATGCAAGCGATTTTCGATTACGCCGGATGATTTATTATCCGCAGACAATCTTCCTGCGCGTTTGCGTGAAAAACTATCGGATTTCGCCTTGATTTACAGAAAAACAAATGAATATACCGAAGGCAGATATATTGACGGCGAAGATTTGGTGAATTCTCTGATAGAACGACTTCCCCGCTCCTCCGCAGTCGGTACGGACGTTTTTATTGATGCGCCGGATATGCTGAATTCGCAGATAATCGGCATAATTAAAGTGTTGTTTTCCGTTGCGGCATCAGTCACAATAACATTTCGAATTGACATAACAGGAAGTGCGCCCGACAGAAGAATATTCGAGTCGGATTTTGACGCATACCGCAAGTTAACGGCAATTGCGGGCGAAATGAAATGCGAAACAAATGTTATTCGAATGCAGGACAAAATGCTGCACCAAACCGGGGCGCTTCTTCATCTTGAAAAAAATTTATTCGCTTTTCCCTACCGAATTTTCACTGAATCTTATCCCGACGAAACAGCAAATTCCATCGAAATTCACTCCGCATCGGACCGACGACAGGAAGTTCGCGCCGCCGCAGAAGCGATTCGGAACGCCGTCAAAGCCGGTATGCGTTTTCGCGATATTGCGGTTGTGCTTGGCGATCCCGACGGATATTCAACAACAATACGGCGTATTTTTGATGCATATTCAATCCCCTATTTTATGGATTCAAAGCGCCCGATTTCATCCCATCCGATTTCCGAATTGCTGCTTGCCGCGCTCCGCTGCGCGGAAAAGAATTTTCGCAGCGAAGATTTTATTCGCGTTTTTAAAACAGGGCTTACCACCCTGTCAAATGACGAATGCGACAGACTCGAAAATCATATTCTGAAATTCGGATTGAACGGAAGCAGGCTTTATGATGATGCGCCGCTGAGTGAGTTTTTAAATGTGGAAATCGATGAAAGCATCGAAGAGTCAAGAAGAACAGTTGCAAAACCCCTGGTTGAACTTAAAGCGGAGCTTTCGACGGGCAAAGATGCACGCACAAGAATCAAAGCGCTTTTTAACTATCTTACAAAATTAGGTATTGCAGAAAAACTTCAGCAATACTGTGAAGAGCTCGCCGAAGCGGGGCAGTTGGATTCCGCCGTCGAAAATCGGCAGATTTATGATACAATTATTGAAATGTTCAATCAATTGTTTGCAATTCTTGATGATGAGGTGATAAGTTTAAGCAAATTTTCGTCAATCATTGAAGAAGGATTGATGAGCTATTCAATCGGCATTATCCCCACCACGCTTGATCAGGTAATCATCGGTGATATGGATAAAATTCATGTTTCAAAGTGCAGATTCTTGTTGATACTCGGCATGAATGAGGGGCTTGTTCCGAAAGCAAAAGCCGATAATGCAATACTGAACGACAGTGACCTTCTGCGCATGAAAAATGCCGGCATTACCGTTTGGGACAGCACAAAAAGCATGAACGGCTCTGAAAATTTGCGTGTATATTCAGTAATCTCAAAAGCAACGGACATGCTTCGTTTTTCGTACAGCAATGAAATCGGTTCAACCGCCGCCGCACCTTCCGGGATGATCAGCCGCCTGCGCAGGATCTTTCCCAATGCAAAGCAAACATCAACAGCTTCATTAAACCATGCCGGTGAAACGGACGCGGCGGCATTTGCCGAACTTGCATCGGGAATAAGAAACATGATTGACAGCGGCGAAATCAATGAAAGCCTGAACAGTCTGTACTCACATTTTTCGGGCAGTGAAAGCTATTTTTCGCGTCTCGATATGCTCGATAAAATGTTTTTCAATGATAACTCCCCCGCTGCGCTCGGAAGTGAAACGGCCATGCGGCTCTACGGAAGGCAGCTGATGGGCACCGCAACACGGCTTGAAACATTCAATCAATGTCCGTTCCGTTATCTGATACAGTTCGGAATGCGTCTAAAGGAGCGGCCGCAGCGAACGGAAAAAGCGAATGACCGCGGCAGCTTCATTCACGAAGCGTTTGATAAATTGATAAAGGAATATTTGAATAGCAACTGCGATTTTACAACGATTTCCGCAGCGGATATCCACGAAAAGCTTGAACGGATTCTTCCGCCCATGATGATCGAACACAATAACGGAATTTTGCTTGATTCTGCCAGAATGCGGGCGGAATTTCAGCGCATTGCCGAGCTTGTTGAAACTGCCGCCCTTGCTGTCGTGAAACAAATCAACGCAGGCAAATTTCGACCGTTTGCAAGTGAAGTCAATTTCGGCCACGACAACGATGCCTATCCGCCGCTGCGCATTCAAGCGGAAAACGGCGTGACCTACAGCATCACGGGCATTGCCGACCGCATTGACAAATACGTTTCACCGGCAAACGAAGAGTTTATTCGCATAATTGACTATAAAACATATGGTCAAACATTTGACTATACCGAACTTGCAAACGGGCTGCGCATTCAATTGCCGCTGTACGCTTCCGCAATGCAGAACGCAATGCGGAAAGAAACCAATAACCCGCTCTTCACAGCAGGAATGTATTATTTGCATATCGGCGACGCACAGGCAAGTGAGGGCATCAGCGAAGACAAAGCGGAAACTGAAATTCAACGCAGTTTCAGGATGAACGGTTTGACATTAAATGATGAAAACATACTCGAAGCAATGGATTCCGCTTTTCCGGGAAGCTCCGATGTGCTGTACGGTGTACGTTACTCAAAAAAGGAAGGCATGTTTAAGGGCAGCCTTGCGGATGAGGATGAAATGGAAGAAACCCTTGAATTTGCAAAAAAAATTGCAGGAAAAACGCTTCGTGCAATTATGCGCGGACGGATAGAGGTCAGTCCGACGGAGTATCACGGGAAAACAGCATGTAAATACTGTCCGTATATAAGTATCTGCTGTTTTGACACCACCGCCGGCTGCCGCTACAGGCGGCCGCATGCGGTTGACGCCGATAAATTCTTCGGAAGAGAAAACAAAGGAAAGAATTAAAATGCCTAATTTCAATTACAAGATAATTGTAATTATTTACATGGTCATAATGTCGGTAATCGGTTTTGTGTCCATGGGAATCGATAAAAAACGAGCAATCAATAAAAAATGGCGCATCCCTGAAAAAACGCTGTTTATCATTGCGTTCCTCGGCGGTGCAGCCGGTTCCGTACTCGGTATGCGTATATTCAAGCATAAAACGAAGCACATGAAATTTGTGATTTTTATGCCGCTTTTCCTCGCGCTTCAAATCGCGGCGCTGCTTTTTATTTGCATTTTGTATTAATTTTCAATGCTGCATACGGGAACGCTTATTCATCCGATAATTCAAGAGCGAGCCTGTACGCCTCGTTTTTCGGAACGTTCAAAATGCTTGAGGCGATTTTTGCCGTGTTTTTTGCACCGATTCCGGCATTCAGAAGAATACCGACAGTTTCGCGCAGTTTTGTATTATCGGCTGCAATATTATTATCACATGGAGAAATTACAATAACGCACTCCCCTTTGGGTTCGCTTTCCGCAAACCGTGCGGCAAGCTCCGCCGCCGTTCCGCGTATGACCTGTTCAAAAGTCTTTGTGATTTCCCGTACCAATGCGCATTCACGATTCGGAAAAAGTTCGGAAAAATCAGCAAAAGTTGCAGCAACACGATGTGGGCTTTCATAAAGAACAACCGTTGCTTCGCTGTTCTTTATCCTTTCAACGGCTTCGCTGCGTTCAGCACCGCTGCGGGGAATAAAGCCGCAGAAATATAACGACTCCGTCGGAAGCCCGCTCATTACCCACGCCGTCAAAACGGCATTTGCGCCCGGGAGCACCTCAAACTGGAGATTGTTTTCAACAAAAAACCTGACAAGACGGCTGCCCGGATCGCTGACCCCCGGCATTCCCGCGTCACTGACAAAAGCTATCGCCTCGCCGCCGCGCACACGTTCGGCAATCTCATTCGCGCGCTGTTCCTCATTGTGTTCGTGGCAGCTTATAAGAGTTTTTTTAATTTCAAAATGATTCATAAGCTTGAGGGTGTTTCGCGTATCTTCACAATACACCGCAGCCGCGCCGCGCAAAATGCGCAGACAACGCAGCGTTATATCCTCAAGATTACCTATAGGGGTTGCGCAAAGATAAAGCTTTGCGGGTATCTTTTTATTTTCCATAGAACTCAGCCACCTCGGGTGAATACTCCCCGTTTTCATCATAAATTATTAAATTGTTTTCAATAATCAATCCGCTTTTTGCCCCGCTTTTTGCTTCAATCAACGCAAGATAAGGCGCGGCTTCCGGCTTGCCTGCAACAAGACGCAGCCGTTTAGGCTCAAGCCCGGCGGACGAAAGCGCAGTAAAAGCATCGCACAGCCGCCTTGCGGGAAAACACATGAAAAATTTACCGCCATATTTAAGAAGTTTCGCAGCAGCTTTTGTAATTTCTTTTATGGGAGCGGCAATGTCATGCGTTGCAGCACCTTTTTGGGAAATCGCGCCGCAATCATGCTGATGATAAGGCGGGTTGCAAATTGCACAATCAAACTTTATTTTCGATTTTGATGAATAATCTATATAATCAGCATTAACTGCAGTAATTTCAGCTTCGTTCAAACCGTTTAAACGAACGGAACGCAAAAAACGATCCGCTTGCCGTGCGTCAATTTCAATTCCAAGAATTCGGCAGCCTGTTCTGCCGTGAAGCAAAAAACTCAGCGCACCTGCGCCCGCGCCAAGGTCAACACAGTATTCCTTCGCATTAACATGCGCGAAATGCGCAAGCAGAACAGAATCCGTGCCGAATCGAAACGCGTCCGCAGACTGAATCAAGCTTAGTCCGTTAAGCTGCAAATCATCAATCCGCTCGCCCGGAGCGAGTTCGGCCGAATGCAACGTTTCTTTTGAAGAACAAACAGCGCCGCTCCCTTTTTCGTTCGAAAGATAATTCGAATTTTGCATACAAGCTATGCGGATTACACACCCGGAATCAGTTTAAGGAGGATGTTTGACTGATAGAAGAATGACGCAATCGCACTCGACGAAACAAGTTTTTCAATTGCATCAAACGGAAGCACCGTCAAAATAATCGGCATCAGCATAAATATTACGCAGATCCCGATGATTGACCTTGCAAGCCCGACCGCTCCGCCGATAATGAAATCAACTTTGCGAAGCTGCGGGAAAATAAATGCGTAATCCAGCCAGCAGATCACAAATGTGAATAAAACACGCACAGCCAAATAAACAACAATAAATGCAACAATATTTATTATCACGCGAACAATACTCTCGTTGAAATAATCGCCGAGCGTTGTTATTCCCTCCGCTTTGAAGGCCTCCGTCATTATGTTTTCATAAACACGCTCTTTAAGCGGATAAGCAAGGTTTGACCTGCTCATGACCTCGTCAATTTCGGAATTAGATAAACTCTTTATGTCAGATTTGACAAGTTCAACGTCGTAAATGGCTTCCGAACCTTCCGTGTAGCTCAACATTGAATTGTAGAGCTTTTCATTCTTAATTATCGAGTTTGAAACCGTCCCCATGAGCAAAAAAGCCAACAAACAGGCCACGATTGATACCCCCAAAGTTGATGCACTCCATACAAAGCCCTTGTACATGCCCGATACGAAGTACAATCCAATCATAAAGATAATCAAAAAATCAATTATATTCAATAATAATACCTCCGATATAACGCCTTGATCACATGGATGTAAGGCATTTTCACCTTATGTTATAAAGAGCAGTTTCACTGCCGCTCACCGTTAATATATTTTTATTATCAAGTTTTACAGCACTGTCAACAGGCGAATCAAAGAAATATGATTTTTGCAGTTTTCCGTTAATACCGTAAAAATCAATTTGGTTATTTTTGATAATCGAGATTCTGTCCCGCATCATACAGGCATAAACAACATTCTCGGGCTTTGTGATAGTGCAGCTCGCCTCCTCCGCAAGCCGTGATTCGCTGACCGAAAGGATTCTGTACTCACCGACCCCCTTTGTTTCCGAGCTGCTGTCGGATGAGTTTTCCAATGGGGTTTTGTCAAGAAGCAAATACATTCTTCCGCCGCTCAAATCGGCGGAAAGGCAATCGTATCCATAGCAGAGAACGCGATATGCCTCTGCATTCGCCCCCCTGTCAAAACGAATCAAATAATCGGTGCAGAATGCAAAAATACTCTTTTTTGTGATGAAAACATTTTTAACAATCTGTTGTTGAACCGAAATAATTCCGATAACGCTTTCACGGCTTAAATCATACAGCGAAATCGATGTTGAAAATGAATTTCCGACTGTTGAAAGCTCCGACATCCACAAAACAGGAGAATCCGAACTCTCAAAACCGAAATCGGTAATGCAAGTCGTGCTGAAATCCCGCTGCCAGCATTGCGTTCCGGATGAATTGAAAGCGCGCAAAGAGTGCGTTCCGTTTTCGTTTTTGAGGTAAACAGCAACGTATTTATCTCCGCAAACTATCTTTTTTAATTCACCGTTCAACATGTTGTCGAACCTTGTGCCGATAATTTGAATCGAAGAGGAGTTGTATATAACTTTAATTTTATCCGTTCCTACGAGTTTGACATTATCAGCTTCAACAGACATTGAATAGTTTTTATCTTCGTTTTTTACGCTGTAAAAATTCAACGTCTTTCCTTCAATATATACAAAACCGTCGCCTGTGTATGCATATTCGGTTTCCGGACGAATCGGGAGCGATTTTTTCCGTGCAACAGTATTTATCCGTTTAATTATCAGCACAGCGGCAAAAGCAATGCCGATGACAACAAGCGCAGAAATCAACAACGCAAAAACTCTGTGTGCGGCTTTTCTTTTTTTTGCTGCACCGTGTTGTGTTTTTTTTGTTTTGTCCACGGTTAAACCTCCATTCTTGGATTTTATGCAAAAGTCTTCCGAAAAATTCCTTTATCGGAAATAAGTTTCAACCGTCGTGTCCGTCGGGACCCGTCATTTTGTGTTGCATGCTTCACGGTCGAACCACTCTTAATGCATTTTTTATAATGCTGCAAGTCAACGGCGTTTTTTCAATAAGCTCACCGTCAAGCTCAACAATACATTCACTGTCCGTTTCGATCGTGAAGCTTTGCGTTCGAATATTAGTGACAGGAGCTTTGTTTTTGTGTTTACCTTTTATGAAAAGCGGTAAAAGCCGCAAAAAGGTAAAAAGGCTCACCCAACGCACGATGCAAAGATCAAACAGACCGTCGTCAACCTCCGCATCCGGATTCACAAGCATTCCTCCGCCGAAACGCTTTCCGTTTCCGGCAACCGAAATAATAATATCGCCTTCATATTGAATGCTGTCTGTTTTTATTTTGGCATATACCTTTTTTCGATGAAAAAGCGAGTCAACAATGCCCAAAAAATACGGAAGCATCCCCTTCCTGCCCTTTTTATGCCGCTCGGTATTTATCAAAACATCAACATCGAAACCGATTCCGCAGACATTTGTGAATTTTGTTCCGTTTGCAATGCCCATGTCGATATACTTTGCTTCTCCGCTCAGAAGCAGGTCTATCGCCGCTTCAGGTTCGCTCGGAAGATTCATCACTCCGGAAAGATCGTTTCCTGTTCCGAAAGGAAGGATCCCGAGTTTAACATTCGGGTTTTGACATATGACGGAGGAAATTTCGTTCACTGTTCCGTCGCCGCCTGCCGCAATAATGAACTTTTCTCCGTTTTTTATCGCTTCCTCTGCAATTTTGACCGCATGTCCCTTGTACTCCGTTTTTTTAACGATGTATTCAATGCCGCGTTCGCGAAGTATGGTTTCACATTCCGAAAACAAAGCATTGCATTTACCGCTTCCGGCCACAGGGTTAACGATAAAAAACATTCTGTCCATTACATTTCCTCCGAAATTACTCAAAAAACCCTGCAATGAATTTTGTGTACAGTCAAAAAACAGTGCAAAATTCTTTGGGTATGGCAAGCCCGCACCCGCAAACTCAATCTGCGGATATGAATACTCGATTGTATAATAACGCAAGTTGCTGTCATTTGTCAATATCAGTCGCAAAATTTCGACTTTTCGTGCTGTTTCGGAATCAATTCTCTGCCCCGTCCGTATTGACCGCAAGACCGTTTTCCGTATTGACCGCAAGGCCGTTTTACCTTATAATGTATACAGGCGGAGTATACATCGGCGAAGGCTTAAGCCTCACGGATCTGCATTATGCAGAACGCTTTTGTTTTTCAAAAACAGCTTTCACGGTGTTTTTTACCGTATCAAAATGCGGCAGAACAAACAGGGATTTTTTTTCTTGTTATCCGCTTTTTCCACAAGGAAAAGAATTAATTTGCTGAGGATAATGCGAACAACACGGAAACTGTTAATAACAGCCGGATTTATCAACAGAGTTTTGCGCCTTTTATAAACACTGTTTTTATTTGACAGCAAAGGCAAAACATGACTTATCCGCAGTTTCCGCACTACTACTGCCGCCGCTACCTTAGTAATAAACAACAGCAAAGGAGATGCACCCATGCGCTTCAGCGTAAACACAAGAGAACTCAACGAGGCGGTTTCCGTCGTTACGAAGGCAATGCCCTCAAACGCAACACTTCCGATCCTTGAGGGCATATATATGTATGCAGCGAATGACACTCTGTTCATAAAATGCACGGATCTGTCACTCCAAATTGAAACCGAAATTCCCGCAATTATCGACGATGAGGGCAGCGCGGTCCTTCCGGGCAAGCTGTTTTCCGATCTTGTAAAGAAATTCAGCGGCGACACAATCGATTTCGAAAGCGACGGGAACACAATGAACATTCGCTCGCGCAGGGTCAAGTCTTCAATACAGATTCAAAATGCGGATGAATACCCCGAAATGATGCGCGTTGACGATGAGTTTTCGGCGGATATACCTCAAAACAAGCTGAAGAGCATGATAAAACAGGTCATATTTTCGGTTTCCAATGATGAAACAAAGGCAATCCTCAACGGCGTCTGCCTTGAATTCGACAGCGACAACACGCTTGTAATGGTTGCACTCGACGGCTTCCGCATTGCAATGAGAAAAGAAAAAATCAATAACTGCACCGGCAAAAAATCCGTCGTAATTCCCAAACGCGCAATGCAGGAAATTGCCGCCGTTCTTTCTTCCGACGATTCGGAAGTTAAGCTTATTTTTTCAAGCACGCATATAAAAATCGATTTCGGCGGAACAAAGGTCATTTCGCGCCTTCTGGACGGCGAATATGTAAATTATAAGGGCATTCTGCCCAAAAACTTTGCAACAAGAGTTTTGATCAATTGCGAAGAATTGAAAAACAGCACCGAGCGCGCTTTGCTCATGGCGCGCGAATCGAAATCGAACCGCATCAAGCTGATGTTTGCAAACAACACCCTCACCATAACGGCAAACAGTGAAAAGGGAAATATAAACGACGAGATTGAAATTCAACTTGTCGGAAAGGATCTGGAAATTGCGTTCAACGCAACCTATATTCAGGATGTAATGCGTGTTCTTGATGACGAATGCGTTTACCTGAACATGAACAATGCCGTTACGCCCTGCGTAATCGTTCCGGTCGAGGGCGAAGCATTCTATTACATGATTCTTCCCGTAAGACTTTTTACGGGAGCGTAAAAATAAAACGAACAACCCAAAAGGAGAAAAATATGGAATTTGAAAAGGCAAAGGAATTATTTAAGAAAAACACAGAAACCATGGCAGCCTACAGTCATGCGATGGGTGTTCTGAGCTATGATTCCGAAACGGCTGCACCGAAAAATTCGGCGGAAGGCCTCGGCAGAACTTACGGCGTCTTAAGTGAAATTATCTACAAACTGACCGTAAATGAGGAGCAGTTTGAAGTTATAGACACCATGATGTCAAATCTTGATAAATTGGACTTTATAACTCGCCGTGAAGTCGAGGAAAAAGCGCGCGAGCTTAATCAAATGCGCAAAATCCCCATGGACGAATACACCGCGTTCCAGGTGCTCCTGACAGAAGCCCATAATGCATGGGTTGAAGCAAAAAATACGGACAATTATTCCGTTTTTGAACCGTATCTTGCGCAAATTGTCGAATACAACAGAAAAATAGCGGCATATGTCTCACCGGAAACGGATGCATATGATTACTGGCTTAACGAATTTGAGCGCGGTGCGTCGAAAAAAATGCTTGATGTATATTTTGAAAAGCTCCGCAGCGCACTTGTTCCGTTGATTCATGCAATTTGCGAAAAAGGTGAAGTTATCAATACTTCGTTCCTTGAAAAGTCCTGCCCGATCGAAACGCAGCGAAAACTGTCGGATTATATAATGGACGTTATGAAAATTAACCGCGACGATTGTTCAATCGGGGAAACGGAGCATCCGTTTACAACCGAATTCAACAAGCATGACGTTCGAATTACCACGCATTATTATGAAAATATGGTTGCAAGCAGCATGTATTCGGTGATACATGAGGGCGGACATGCGATCTATGAGCTGAACACCGGCGATGATCTTATCGGAACAACGATGGCAGGCGGAGCTTCAATGGGCATTCACGAATCTCAGTCTCGTTTTTATGAAAACATCATCGGCAGGAGTGAAGCGTTTATTTCTTTGATTTTCCCGAAAATTAAAGAGCTTTTCCCCGAGCAGTTTGAAAATGTTTCCGCGCATGATTTCTATCTCGCCGTAAACAAGGCCGAGCCCTCTCTTATCAGGACCGAGGCGGATGAACTGACTTATTCAATGCATATAATGGTACGATATGAAATTGAAAAAAGGCTTATGGACGGTTCGCTTTCAACTAAGGATCTGCCGAATGAATGGAACAGATTGTATAAGGAATATCTCGGAATCGATGTTCCCTGCGACAGCATGGGCTGCCTTCAGGATTCTCATTGGAGCGGCGGTGCGCTGGGTTATTTCCCGAGCTATTCCCTCGGCTCTGCTTACGGAGCGCAATTCCTTCACAAAATGAAACAGGATATTGATATTGATAAACTTGTTTCGGAAAACAGGATCGACGAAGTTACCGCATGGCTGACTGAAAAAATACATAAATACGGAATGCTGCTGACCCCGGCGCAGCTGATCGAGAATGCCTGCGGAGAGGAATTCAATGCAGATTATTACATTGAATACCTCACAGAAAAGTATAATAAAATCTATGATTTAAAGTAGGGTAAATGCCATGCGTCTGTTTATTGCCGTTGAACTGCCCAAAGCTGTCAGAAACGAAGTCGGTGCTGCGCTCAAAGAGCTTAAGATGCTTTCGAGCGGAGGCAGATTTGTTCAGGAAAATAACCTGCATATAACATTGCATTTTATAGGCGAAAGCAACGATCTTGCCGGCGCGGTAAAAGCAATGCAATCTGCCGTGCGCGGAATTCGTCCGTTCGAACTGCGTCCTGCCGGATTCTCAAGTTTTGAAAGGAGCGGCAGCCGCACGGCTTTTATCGAGGTCGGCGGAAATACAGGCGAATTGGCAATTTTGCATGAGTCGCTTCAAACCGCATTGGCTGATAACGGGTTTGCACGCGAATACAGACGCTTTGTTCCGCATATAACTCTCGGACGGAGTGTTGAATTCGACGAACTGGTTTATGCACAATTGCAGGAGACGGAGTTTAAAACAAGCTTCACTGCCTCGGAAATAACCCTTTTTGAAAGCGTTAAAGAAAAAGGCAAGCTTGTTTATAATCCTTTGCACAGAGAAAAACTTTGATTTGCAGCAATGTTCTTTGAAGGAAGGCGGGCGTTATGAAAACGGAAGAAAAAATGCTCCATATCCTTGAAAAAAACTGTGCCGACGCCCTTGAAAGCGGAATTTTGGTTGCGCTCAGCGGAGGCGCGGATTCATGTGCGCTTGCTCTCCTTCTAAAGAATCTCTCCTGCAAAATCGTTGAAAAGCACACAAATTTCAGATTATGTTGTGCCCATTTCAATCATTGCATACGCGGCGAAGCAGCGCACGAGGATGAGAATTTCGTTCGCGCTTTTTGTGAGAAACATGCGCTTAAACTTCTGAGCGAAAAGGCGGATGTTCCGGCATATGCCGATGAAAACAGCCTTTCGACAGAAACAGCGGCTCGGGAATTGCGTTATGACTTTCTTGAACGTGCAAGGATTCAAAGCGGCATGGGATTTATTGCAACAGCTCATCATTTGTCGGACAATGCGGAAAGCATACTGCTGCATTTTTTACGCGGAAGCGGGCTTAACGGGCTGTGCGGAATGAAATATTGCAGCGGAAAAATCATTCATCCTCTTCTGGAGTTTGAGAAAAAAGAATTGGTCGAGTATTTACTGCAAAACGGCGAGCAGTTTCAAACGGATGAAACAAATTTTGTTCCGGATACGGCACGGAATTTGCTGAGACTGAAAATAATTCCGGAAATACAAAACGGTATTAATTCAAGCTGCGAAAAAGTTATATGCAGAAATGCAAAACTTTTGAATGAAGATGAAAAATACCTAAACGGCGTTGCAAAAGAGGCCTATCTGAACGCAAAAACAGAAAACGGGGTTGATGCGGAAAAGCTGATTCACTTGTCGATGCCGATTAAGTCGCGCGCCGTAATGCACATGCTTCGGGAAAACGGAGTGCAAAACGATGTTTTTCAGCCGCATATAGAAGCTTTGACGAAACTGCTTGAAATGCAGTCGGGCGCAAAAATTGAAATGTCTACAGTTATAATTCGAAAAAGTTTCGGAAGACTGCTCGTTGAAAACAAAAGCTGCACGAAACATGAGTGTGAAATTAATTGTGTTTCCGACTCAGAAAAAAAACAGACAGACTTTCAATCGGATGCTCAATTGTGCCCGCAGACCCGCAGCACTCCCCTGCCCCTCAACGGAAAATGGATTAAAACTTCATTCGGAAGGGTAAAAGCTTCCGTCGCGGACGGCGGTCTGGAATTTTCACACGAACGGGTGTATAATAAAACTCGAGCAATGATGGATCTCGAAAAGCTTATAGGGCTTTTTGAAAACGAAGCAAACGATACACCGGCTGACGGACTGAAAATAAAAAATAACGTAGAAGCTCTGAGCCTGAACATCAGGTTCAGACACGCCGGAGACATGTTTTTTCCGGTAAATGCGCCCGGAAAAACAAAGTTGAAAAAGTATTTGATTGCTCAAAAAATTGATTCCGAACGGCGCGACAGACTGCCGCTGCTCGAATGCTGCGGCAAAATAGTATATGTATACGGAGTCGGAATATCCGATGATGTCAAAATTTCAAGCGAAACAAAATATATTGTTTGCGTTGAATTTGAAACGGAGGAATCCTTCTTCGGATAAAGGCTTCGTATTTCAGAAAAACAGCTGCGATCGAGTTGAAAAAAACTCTTTGGTTCGCAAATATAAAAACAACAAAATTACGGAGGAGTAAAATGATTAATAAAACCGGATTGCACAACGATATCGATTATGTGCTTTTGGATCAGGAAACACTGCAGCGGAGGGTTCACGAGCTTGCGGAGAAGCTTACAAACGATTACCGCGGCAAAAACCCTGTTTTTCTTTGCATTCTTAAGGGTTCAGTGCATTTTTTCAGCGATCTTGTTCGCCAATTCGATGATTATTGCGAGATTGATTTTCTCGCAATTTCAAGTTACGGCAATGCAAGAAAAACTTCCGGAATAGTTCGCATCAACAAGGATCTCGACATGAGTATTACCGGACGGCACGTCATAATCGTTGAAGATATAATGGATTCCGGGCTGACCCTGAATCATCTCACGAGCATGCTTCGTGCCCGCGAACCTGCAAGCCTCAAAATCGTTGCCCTGCTTGATAAACCCGAACGCCGTGAATGCGCCATTACTCCGGATTATTACGGATTTGTCGTTCCTAATGAATTTGTCGTGGGATACGGTCTTGACTATGCCGGCACATATCGAAACCTGCCTTTTGTTGGTGTTCTTAAGGACGAGGTTCACGCTGATTAAGCATTGAAGCAGCCGGGCATTTCGTTTTTTTATAGAACAACTTGCCCGGTTTTTCCGAAATGCAACGGAAATTGATTTATAATTAACAAAAAATTGATAATTCGGAGCTATAATGCCCGAAACGGAAACGGAGGAAATATGAAAGTATTGCTTACCGGCGGTGCGGGATATATCGGTTCGCACACCGCAGTTGAATTGATGAACGCAGGCTGTGATGTTGTTATTGCAGATGATTTATCAAACTCTTGCCGCGAAGTTGTGAAACGTATTGAGGAATTGGGCAAAAAAACTGTTCGTTTCTATGAAATTGATGTGTGCAGCGAGGATGCGCTCGAACAGGTTTTTTCAGAAAATGATATTGATGCCGTGATCCATTTTGCGGGGAAAAAGGCAGTCGGGGAATCGGTTGCGAAGCCGTTGATGTATTACAAAAACAATCTTGATGCAACAATGAATTTGCTTGAGGTTATGCAGCGTCATGATGTAAACAAGCTTATCTTCAGCTCATCTGCGACCGTTTACGGCGTGCCAAAAGTCGTTCCGATTGACGAAAAGCAGCCCACATGGTGCACTAACCCTTACGGTTGGACAAAATACATGAGCGAACAGATCATGCGGGATGTTTGTGCGGCAAATCCGAAACTTTCGATAGTTCTTCTCCGCTACTTCAATCCGATAGGCGCGCACGAAAGCGGCAGGATCGGCGAAGATCCGAAAGGGATTCCGAACAACCTTATGCCGTATATATCACAGGTTGCAATAGGCAGACGCGAAAAGCTCTCCGTTTTCGGCAATGATTACGACACTCACGACGGAACAGGAGTGCGCGATTACATACATGTTGTTGATCTTGCGAAGGGTCATCTTGCCGCACTCAAATATGCGCAAAATGAAAACGGCTGTGTCGAAATCAACCTCGGTACCGGCATAGGCTACAGCGTGCTTGACATCGTTCACGCTTTTGAAAAGGCAAACAACATTGAAATTCCGTATGTTATAACCGAACGCCGTCCCGGCGATATCGATGCCTCGTTTGCAGATGCACATCTTGCGGCTGAGCTTTTGCATTGGCATACCGAAAAAACGCTTGAGGATATGTGCCGTGATACATGGCGCTGGCAGCAGATGAACCCCAACGGTTATCGGGAGGAATAAAAAATGAAAAAACGCGGGGAAGGCAAAACCGCAAAAAAACATGCACTTCGCATAGTAATTATTATCCTGCTTGTGGTTGTTTTTTTGAGCATACCTTTGGTGATTGTTTGCTGCAAACTCGGGCAGATGAACAAAAATGCGGTTTCAACCGTCAAAAAGCCTGAAATATCACCGGGTGAGACGGCAACTCCCCCCGCGTTGATCAAGGCTGATGCTGATAAAGTTGACACAACAAAGGATTTTGATCCTGCACTGATTGACGATATCAGAATGGATGACGATTCGATTTTTAATGAGAGCAGAATCGACAAGGATGTTGTAAATATAATGCTTTTCGGAAGCGATGTACGCGAGGGTGAACGGCACGGAAGGTCGGACACGATGATGATCCTTTCGTACAATCGAAAGCTGCGGACGGCAAAACTTGTTTCTCTTTTGCGCGACACATGGATTTATATTCCTAATCGTGATACGTGGAACCGAATAAACACCGCATATTTCTTTGGCGGTGTCGGGCTTGCAATAAATACCGTCAACAGCAATTTCGGGATGGACATTCAATATTATGTGAAGGTTGATTTTGAATCTCTGAAAGAAATTGTTGACACCGTCGGCGGAATAGATGTGTATCTTACGGAACGTGAAGTTGAATACATAAATAACAGCGCAGAAAATGATGTCCTGCCCGTAAAAGAAGGTTGGCAGCATTTGAACGGTCGGCAAACGCTGACGCATTCGCGCAACAGGTCCATCGGCGGTGACGGCGATTGGTCAAGAACGCGGAGACAGCGAGACGTTATGTATGCGTTTTTTAAAAAAGCAAAGACCGAAAAATCAATTGCTTCGCTTACTGCATTGGTAAACAATCTGACAAAATATGTTGAGACGAACATGAGTCCGATGCAGATGATCGATCTTGCAATTGATGTTGTGTTTGGCGGCGATTTAACGCTTGAAAACCGTGCACTCCCCTTTGAAGGAACATGGGACTATGCATGGGAAGGAAAAATGGCTGTTATTCATATAAATATTGCTGATAATAAAAGACTTCTGCACGAATATCTCTATGGAGTACAGTGACTTTTACTTCTTATGAGTGTTTGCGCGGGTTGAAGCATCAAAACATTGGTGAGGAAAGAAAATGGGCAGATTGTTTGATGAATGGAAGCAAAAAAACGCTGAAACGGGCGAAAAATCGGTGAATGATAAGGCTTGCGGTGAACTCGTTCATAAGCGTGCACTGCTGATTTTTAATCCCGTTGCGGGAGAAGGCAGATCGTTAAGACTGCTTCCGCAAGTTGTAAAACACATGACGGATAACGGCTATGCCTGCACAACACTTACAACAATCAACAGCGGATCTGCAACCGAATACGTAAAAAAATACGGTGCGGAAAATGAAATTGTTGTTTGTTCCGGCGGCGACGGAACAGCGAACGAGGTCATCAGCGGCATTATGCAGCTTCCAAAGGAGAAACGCCCGCGCATGGGCTATGTGCCTTCCGGCAGCACAAACGACTTTGCGAACACGCTCTGCATTCCAAAGAACAGCGATGAAGCTGTAAGAAATATTACTGATGGAATTTGTACTACAATTGATGTAGGAAATTTTAACGGCAGATTCTATGCTTATGTTGCAGCTTTCGGCGCATTTACCGATGTTGCCTACTCGACTTCGCAAAACGCAAAAAACATGTTCGGTTTTCTTGCTTATCTTGCGAAAGGGTTTGATACACTCAAAAAAATCCGTCCGATAAAGGCTGTTTTTGAAATTAACGGAGAAACGATTGAGGATGACTTTATCCTTTGCACGGTCAGCAACTCGCGAATAATTGCGGGAATTGTAAAGCTGAAGCCTGAAATGGTCGAAATGAACGACGGAATGTTCGAAATAATTTTGATTAGGTATCCGCAAAATGCACTTGAACTCACAAAAATTGTAAATGCAATCACAAGCGGCGAAATGAGCTGCGAATACATCAGAATGTTTCGTGCATCCGAATTGCATGTGCGCTTCCCGGACGAAAGCGTAAGCTGGACGCTCGACGGTGAACAGGAAAAAAACATTACTGAAGCACATATAACAAATATTCATTCAGGAATAGATATTATGTGTGGCAGGACTGAATAAATTTCCTATGCTGAGTTTTCGGCCGACATTGCCGAAACAACAATACATATATAATTCGTGATAAAGCTTGAATATATTGAGCACCGGTGTTAAAATCGTTTGGTTATTACTGATTAAGAAAGCGTAACCGAATGGAAGAGAATCAAAAGAGCAAAAACAAAATGGGCGTTATGCCTGTCGGAAAACTGCTTGCCAACATGGCAATTCCGATGGTCATTTCCATGCTTGTGCAGGCAATGTACAATGTTGTGGACAGCTATTTTGTTGCAAAAATCAGCACCGACGCACTGACGGCAATTTCGCTTGCCTATCCGATACAGATGTTGATGATCGCTGTTGCGATCGGAACATCCGTCGGCATGAACTCATATATGTCGCGCAAACTCGGCGAGGGAAACACTGAGGCTGCAAGCAAAGGTGCAAGCAACGGCTTGTGCCTGCTTTTGCTGTCTGCAATTGTATTTGCAATATTTGGGTTCGTAATCACTCCGTTTTTCAGGCTTTTCACCGACGATCCGCAGCTCATAGAAATGGGCGTTGATTATCTTGAAATCTGCATGGTTTTCGGATTGGGTGTGTTTATACAAATCGGCTGTGAAAGAATATTGCAGTCAATGGGCAAAACCGGGCTTTCAATGGTGACTCAACTTGTCGGCGCGGTTGTTAATATCATTCTTGACCCCCTTATGATTTTCGGAATCGGCCCCTTCCCGGAAATGGGAGTGGCAGGCGCGGCATATGCTACGGTAATCGGACAATGGGTCGGAATGCTGATGGCATTGGCACTTGTGTTTTTTAAGGAACATGAGGTAAAAATAAGTTTCAAAAATTTCCGTCTCTGCGGTGAAACGGTGCGAGAAATATACCGAGTCGGCATTCCGAGCATTGTCATGCAGTCGATAGGTTCGATAATGAATGTCGGCATGAACGCGATTTTTTCAAGGATTCTAATGAGCAACGCCGGTGTTGCAACATTTGGAGTTTATTTCAAAGTTCAATCAATAGTTTTCATGCCGTTGTTTGGAGTTACGAACGCCAGTATGTCCATTTTTGCTTATAACTACGGAGCAAGAAACAGACTGAGGTTTAAAAAAGCATGGAAGATGACACTTTGCGTAACTGCGATTATTATGAGCATCGGCACGCTGCTCTTCCAACTGTTTCCACAGCAGATCGTTTCCCTCTTCGACTCCGAGGGGAATATTACCGCTGAAGGAATTGCGGCATTCCGAATTATTTCTTTGCATTTTCCTATCGCGGCGGCATCAATTACAATATCTGTAACTTTTCAGGCGATCGGACACGGAATCAAGAGCATGTTTATGTCCATACTGCGTCAGCTCGGGGTGCTGCTCCCTGCCGCCCTTGTGCTTGCTCTCGTGTTTAAATCGGTTGAATCTGTTTGGTGGTGCTTTGTAATTGCAGAGTTTTCCGCCGTAACTTTCGGAATAATTTCCTTAACGAAAATTTGGAGGCACGAAATTGAACCGATGCCTGACGGCGCAGCGGTCTGAGAATACTGCACAATTAATCAGCCGGTAAAAAATAAGCGGGATGCATTGATTCATCCCGCTTATAAATATATTAAAAATGAACTGTAAGGGTGATTCAAAAAAACATCCGAATGTTGTATAATATTCGATAAGGAAATCATTGTTTATAATGCGGGGGTAATATTCAATGTGTGCCTGTAAAAAAATACGAATACTGCTGAATGCGGTTCTGATAATTGCGCTTGTTATGCCGTTTAGAACGCAGCATGAGCCGGCTGTTGTGTTCAGGGACTTGAATTATCAACTTGAAATTGAAGAAAATGCGTTGGATGTTTATACTTTGCGGAACTGTTTCAGAAATGCATCTCTGATTGTCGAAGCGGAATGTGTCGGCGAAGCAACATACGGCGGCAATGCGATTTCTTTATTTCGAGTACTTGATGTTTTCGCAGGCGATACGGAAAGCTCTGAAACAATTAATGTTTCAACAGAATATAATGTCGGTGAACGCTGCATTCTCTTTCTTGCTGATGAAAACAAAGGCGAATTTGGTTACAGAAAAATATACGTTCCGGTCGAAAACGGAGTAATGCAAAGCAGCGGATCGACAGTTCGCATGAGCGACGGCAGAAATGTTCAAATCAGCTCAATTAAACGCGAAATTGCGGCAATGAAATCCGAATTATTTATTCCAAGTGAATATATGTTCTATTCCAATATGAATGAACTGCTCGTCGGCTGCAATGAATACTTTATCGGAAGGGTTGACAGCGTAACCCCATATACGCCGACTTTGTGCAGATCGGGCGAACGCGGCGAAATGATAAGGAGTGAACGCAATTCACTGCGCATCGGCGTGACGGTTTTAAATTCTTTGGGCGGGGGGCTGCGAAGCGGTGAAAAAATAACGATAACTCAAGTGGATAATATGCATCGCAACGTAATTAATGCTTCAACTTTAAAAGCAGTCGGAGGCGGCGATAACGCATGGGAACTGCCTGTGAACGGTGATGTATGCCTGTTTTTTGTGATAAAAAGCCCGGATGATAAAGTTAATTTCTTTTTCCCGGTTAACCCATATCAGGGGTATGTGAAAATCAGGAGTGATGGCAGACTGAATTCGTGTTCGAACATGAATCCCGCAATTACGGATAATTTCACATTGCTGATGTTTACGAGCAGCTTTTATAAATGAATCAGCTGCAATCGGTATTCCATTATGTTTAAATACCGGTTGCTTGACGCTTCTTTTCTTATGATAAGATTTAAATACACAAAAAAGTCCGGAGGTTGAATTGGAAAACTACGATGTTGCTGTTGTACGCTGCAAGACTTATGACGTTGAGACAGTCAAACCTGCGCTTGAAGAGGCCTTAAATGCGGTAAACGGCTTGGATTTTGTCAAGCCCGGAATGAAAATAATTATTAAACCCAACCTTGTTTCGTTCAAAAAGCCCGATGCAGCCGCAACAACCCACCCTGCCCTGCTTGAGGCACTTGTTGAAATGCTTTTGGCACGCGGTGCAGATGTTACGATAGGCGACAGCCCCGGCGGTCCGCATTCACTTCCTTTGCTGAATCGCGTCTACGCAGCAACGGGCATGGATCGGCTTGAAAAGCTCGGTGCAAAGCTGAATCGCAATATGAATGAAAAAACTGTTGACTTTCCTGAAGGAAAAGTACTAAAAAATTTCACATACACAGAGTATTTGGATGAGGCTGATGCAATTATTGATTTCTGTAAATTGAAATCGCACGGAATGCTTGGCATGAGTGCGGCGGTTAAAAATCTGTTTGGGACGATTCCGGGTCTTAAAAAGCCGGAAGTTCATTATAAATTTCAAAACGATGCTGAATTTGCCGATATGCTTGTTGATCTTAATGAGTATTTCAAACCGAGACTTGCAATTTGTGATGCCGTTGTCGGAATGGAGGGCAACGGGCCGACTGCCGGCACGCCGCGCCAAATCGGTGCAATAATTGCGTCGAAAAGCACGTATTATGCCGACGTTGTCGGTGCAGAGCTGATCGGGATGAACATTGACGGTCTGCCGACGCTTCAAGCGGCGTATGAACGAGGTTTTGCGCCTGCATCCAGTAAAAATTTGAGGGTGTACGGTGATATTCGCGCGTTAACCGTTGATGACTTTAAAGCCCCGCCGGTGCGTGGATTGAGCTTTATGCGCAAAGGCAATGTGCTTCATTTTATCAGTAAAGCGGCGCTTGAACATAAGCCCACGCTAAAAAAACGTCTTTGTATCGGATGCGGTGAATGCGCAAGGATGTGTCCCGCAAAAGCAATAGAAATGAAAAACAAAAAACCACATATAAACCGCGAAAAATGTATCCGTTGTTTTTGCTGCCAGGAGTTTTGTCCGCGTGCCGCTATGGTTGCGCACAGACCCCTTGCCGCAAAGGTTCTGAACAAGCTGAAACTGTAATTCAAGCGACCGGGTTTTTGACAGTGAGACGTATAATATGTTTATGAAAGAACGGAGAAAATAATGTGGACTGCTGAGCAGCTTCGTGCAATTAACGAGGATGGAAACCTGCTTGTTTCGGCTGCCGCGGGTGCAGGTAAAACCGCAGTAATGACCGAACGCATTGCTCGAATTATTGCTTCCGGGACTGATGTTTCGGAAATACTTGTTGTAACGTTTACGAACCCCGCCGCTGCCGAAATGAAACAGCGCATTGAGCGGCGGTTGTCGGAGCTTGCGGAGTCAACCGATGATACAAAGCTGAAAATGCATTTGCACGATTCGGCAATAAATATTTCTACTGCAAATATTTCAACCATTCACAGTTTTTGCGGAAATGTTCTGAGACGTAATTGTCATATAGTCGGTCTTGATCCGGCATTCAGAACCGCCGATGCCGCAGAGGCTGCATTGCTGCGCCTTAAAGCATTGGATGATGTATTGGAAGAGGCATATTCGGATGCGGAAAAAACTTCGGATTCGGATTTTCGCTTGCTTTGCGACGCCCTTATTCGCGATGATGCGCTTTGCACTCTTATTGAGGATACCTATGATTTTATTATGGCACGCCCTAATCCGTTCGGTTGGCTGCATGAGGCGGTTGAGGCATACGGAAGCAGCTTTGAAACGTTTTCCGAGAAGGCGGCGGAGAGTCTGATTGCTTCCGCAAAAAGGAACATCTCGACGTTTTATGATATGGCGAATGAGCTTTATCATTGTTTTGTAAACGAAAATAACCCAGAATTTGAAGTGTATACGAAACTGCTTCAAACGGATATGGGATTTTATTACGAGCTGATGCAGCTGAAAACTTATTCCGATTGGCACTGTAAAATTGCGGCTTGTGCTTTTGCAAAAATTCCGTCACGAAAGGGCGGTGCGCCTGCGGAGCTTAAGGAATATCGCGAAAAAGTCAAAAGTCAATTCAAAAAAATAAGCGAGGCTTTTTGCTACTCATATGACGTTGAACGTGAAAATGCAGCGCGGATTTATCCTTGCCTGAAAAGTCTTGAAGCGATCGTTCGACGGTTTGCGGAGCATTATTCCGAATTAAAGCGTGAAAATGCGCTTATAGATTTCAATGATATGGAACAGCTTGCATATACCGTGCTTAAAAACGATGAAATTGCCGCTGAATATAAGGAAAAGTTCAAATACATTTTTGTTGACGAATATCAGGATACCAACAGCATCCAGGACGCAATAATTGCTGCTGTTTCAAACGGTCATAATCTGTTTATGGTCGGAGACGTCAAGCAGAGCATATATCGCTTTCGCCAGGCCGAACCGGAAAATTTTTTGGCGAAATATCAAAGCTATGACGGAACGGCTGGAAAAAGAATTGATTTGAACGCAAATTTCAGAAGCATGACGTCAGTTTTGAATGCAGCGAACAGTCTGTTTTCAAAAATCATGCTCGGCGATGTCGGTGAAATTGATTATTCCGACAATGCCGAATTGCGAATGGGCGCGGAAACTGCAAACGGCAGCGCGGAAATATGCTTAATTGACATTTCAGATGAGAAAGGCGAAAACGAAAATGAGGCCGAATCGGAAAATAACTCCGCAAAGGAAAACGATGAGCCGGAAGCCATAGAGGCAGAGGCACGCTGTGTTGCTGATAAAATACGCTGGGTGATTGAAAACGTTGAGGTTTTTGATAAGGAAATCAATCGAGTGCGAAAGCCGATGTTTTCTGATTTTGCGGTCTTGATGCGGCGAACGAAGGGTGTTGCTCTGCAATTTGTAAACGCAATGACGGAACAGGGCATTCCGTGCGCGGCCGAGCTCGGAGATGGGTATTTTGACGCAATTGAGGTACAGATATTCTTAAATTTACTAAGAATTATAGACAATCGAAGGCAGGATATTCCGCTTTTAAGCGTTATGCGCTCCCCTATCGGCGGGTTCGACGAGGATGAGTATATACATATTCGAACCGATTTCGGCGGTGAAGAGTTCATTGACAGACTCACGGAGGCCGCTCAAAGCTTTCAAAACGGCTCGAATAATGCGGAATACTGCCGCAAGGCAAATTATTTCCTGGGAAATGTTGATAGATGGCATGAAATGAGCCGCTTTTTAAGCGTTGATGAACTGATAGGCACTCTTCTGGATGAGACATTTTATTATGTTTATGTCGGTGCGCTGCGCGGCGGTGCGGTTCGGCAGGCGAATCTTGATTTATTGCTTGAAAAGGCACAGGCTTTCGTTGCAAACGGCAAAAGCGGGCTCCACGGATTTGTAACGCTGATGGACAGTCTGAGGGATAATGTCAGCATGGGTGCGGCTCAGCCTTCCGCAATTGACGCGGTTCGCGTAATGAGCATACACAAGAGCAAAGGTTTGGAGTTTCCGATTGTTTTCATTTGCGGAACAACGTCGGAATTCAGCAAAAAAAGCCACAAAGCCGATGCAGTTTTTGACAGAGAACTTGGAATCGGTTTCCGTATGCGCGGCAAAAACCCTCTCACTCCCCTGCTGCGCCGCGCAATTATGATGCGTGAGGATGACAGATTGGTTTCTGAGGAAATGCGGAATCTGTATGTTGCAATGACGCGCCCGAGAGAGAGACTTTATATCATCGGATCAAGCAAAAAAATGGCGGATTTATTGAAGAAATTTGCTGCGCCGTTGTCAAAATCCCGCATAATGAATTCCAAATGCTATCTCGATTGGATGCTCGGAGCATATTTTCCGTTTGGTATCAACCCTGATAATGCGGGTTCGGCGGGTGTAAAATGCGCAATCGGAGCGGATAAGCTTTTATTGCGATGCATAAAAAAAACACCGAATTCAACTGATGAAACCCGAATGAGCAAGGCAGAATATATCAGATGGAGTGAAGAAGCCCGCAGCACCGATTGCAGTGCCGTGAGCCGCAGGCTTGAGTATCGGTATCCGTTTGAAGACGATACCAAGCAAAAAAGCAAGCGCAGCGTCACGGAAATAATTAAAGGCGAAAAACGTTCGATTGATTATGATTTTTCGCCGTCTGTTCCGATTTTTTTGCAGCCTGAACACGTGCTGACCGGAGCAGAGAGAGGAACTGCAACGCATATATTCCTTCAAATGTTCCCGCTCGGAATACGAACCGAGGCGGAAATAAATACTGTTCTCAAAAGACTCTCGGCGGATGGCGTTTTGTCCGAACAACAAGCGAAATCTGTAAATATGTTTGCAATAAAACGTTTTCTGCAAAGCGGGTTGTATGAACGAATGTCTGCCGCCGCAAATGACGCCAATGAACTGATAAAGCGTGAACTTGAGTTTACGTTATTGCTGGACGTCAACAAAAATAATGTTGTGGTGCAGGGAATAATTGATTGCTGCTTCACCGAAAATAACGAGTGGGTCATTGTAGATTACAAAACAACGAGCACACGTGACAAAGATCCGCGGGATGTTGCGAATTCATACCGTATGCAGCTGCAAATTTACGCGGATGCATTGCAAAAATTGTCCGGATTGTCGGTGAAAGAGACTTGGGTATATCTGTTGAGTGCGGGCGAGGCGTTCCGCGTGAGTCGGGAACAGACATAAAGAAATTGGCGGCTGCGCTGACGCAAACGGTGGATTACACGGGGATTTTTTATAAAAAAACCATGCCGATTTGTTGACAACACGGAAAAAAATCCTTATAATAGAATAAATTGGTATGTGCTTTCGCAAGGTTTGCCTTGCACATACAGACTCAGGAGGCAGAAACATGGCAGAAGTTGTACAGCTTACTCTGGCAGGCAAAAAAGCTCTCGAAGATAAGCTTGAATATTTAAAAAATGTCCGCAGGGCGGAAATAACCGAGGAGATCGCTGTTGCGCGTTCATTCGGCGACTTAAGCGAAAATGCGGAATATGACGCCGCGAAAGACGCACAGGCTCATAATGAACTCGAGATTATGGAGCTTGAAGCGATGCTCAAAAACGTTGTGATCATTGATGAAACTCATACCGACGGCAAAACAGTCACAATGGGTTCGATCGTTCGCATTAAGTTCGTTGATTTGGGGTTTGAAGATGAATTTAAGATTGTCGGTTCTGCTGAGGCGGATATTGACGCAAAACCAAAGAGCATTTCAAACGACTCCCCTGTCGGCGCTGCGCTTTTGGGAAAATCGATTGACGAAATCACCAATGTAGAGGCTCCCGGCGGTCTTATGAAGGTTAAAATCATCTCAATCAGGAGATAACTTTTAACAGACAGGCTCACGTTACGATGATGGAGAATTAGTATAAATGGAAGAAAACAACATAATCAATACAGAAGAAAACAACACTGTCAACGCTGAAGAACTCCACGAGCTGCTTCAGATTCGCCGCGATAAGCTTGCGGCGCTTCAGGCTGCCGGAAAAAACCCGTTCGACATTGTAAAATTCGACCAAACCGATTTCAGCACGGACATAAAGGCAAACTACGAGGCATATGAGGGCAAAAAAGTCTCTGTTGCCGGCCGAATGATGTCAAAACGTGTTATGGGCAAGGCAAGTTTTGCAGGACTTCGCGATGCGAAAGGTGATATTCAAGCCTATGTTCGCCGCGATGATATCGGCGAAGAATCATATTCCGATTTTAAAGCATATGATATTGGCGATATGCTCGGCATTACCGGATTTGTTTTCAAAACAAAAACAGGCGAAATCTCCATTCATGCGGAAACAGTCACTCTGCTTTCGAAATCATTAAGGCCGCTTCCGGAAAAATTCCATGGTCTTCGTGATACTGATTTGCGCTATCGCATGCGCTACGTTGACCTTATTATGAACCCCGAGGTTCGCACAACTTTCATTAAGCGCAGCCGAATTATTTCTGAAATTCGCAGATACCTGGATGAGCGCGGATTTTTGGAAGTTGAGACCCCTATTATCAACACCGTTGCAAGCGGTGCGAATGCGCGTCCCTTCATAAGCCATTATAACGCGCTTGATTTGGACGTTTTTATGCGCATTGCAACCGAGCTTCCGCTCAAAATGTGCATCGTCGGCGGTTTGGAAAAGGTTTATGAGATCGGTCACCAGTTCCGCAACGAGGGCATGGATGCGACGCATAATCCTGAATATACAAGCATGGAGCTTTATCAGGCTTACACCGATTACCACGGAATGATGGAACTTGCCGAAAATCTGCTCTCCCACTGCGCGAAAACGATTCTCGGCACTACAAAAATTACGTATCAGGGCAAAGAAATTGACCTCACTCCCCCCTTCCGCCGTCAAACCATGAATGACGCGGTTCTTGAGCACACCGGTGTTGATTTCTATGCCTGCAGGGACGGCGCGGAGGCAATTGAAAAAGCGAAGTCCCTCGGCCTCGAAATTGAGGATAAAACTGCGCCCATCGGCAAGGTTCTTTTTGCGGCCTTTGATGAATTTGTTGAGAGCAAGCTCATCCAGCCCACGTTTATTATTGATTATCCCGTTGAGGTTTCTCCGCTTACAAAGCGCAAACCTGATAATCCCGGGATCGTTGAACGCTTTGAGCTTTTCATTGCCGGCGCAGAGTATTGCAACGCTTTCAGCGAGCTGAACGACCCCATCGACCAGCGTGCGCGTTTCGAACAGCAGGCGCAGGAAAAAGCAAAAGGCGACGATGAGGCAATGCCCATTGATGAAAACTTCATCGCTGCACTCGAATACGGAATGCCCCCCACCGGCGGCATCGGTTTCGGCATCGACAGGATTATCATGCTCCTGACCGATTCCCCCACAATCAGGGACGTTCTGCTCTTCCCCACAATGAAGCCCATTGACTGATTCGACGCACGCCGCGCCGAGCATTTTAAAGCAATTCCGCAACAGTTGATTGAATCAATAAATCCCGCCCGAGGCAAATGCTTCAGGCGGGATTTGTGCATTGACGATATTTAGCAGCGTACGCTGAATTCGAATCAAAAAAGTTACCGCATTTTTTTTGCAAACTGCGGATAACTTTCATGGATTTTGCGTTCAACTCAGGCGGAGCTGTTCAGCCTGCACGGCGGGCACTCCGTGCACGGGGTGTGGCAGCGGGGCTTTATCGTTTTTCAATGGGGTAACATACCTCGGTTATGAACTCATCGGGGTTGGCTGTCTCGTGCGGGCTGACGTGGTAGATATTGAACATGGGGCCGTTGGGGCAGCAGCCGGTGGCGGCGATCCATTCAAGGATAGCTGTGTTGACCTCCCCCATCTGTTCATAACCGCCCTTGCAGGTGCAGCTTACAACGGTAACTTCGGGCAGGGTGCGGAAGCGAACGTGTTCGGTGTCGTCATAGCTGCCTTTAACGGTTTTCCATGCTTCAACTTCAACGTCTTTTTCTTTATACTCGCCGTCAAGAAAAGTTACTCCGCAAAGACAGGGATCGGCGGTACTCATGTTCAGCGGGTCGGTTTCCATGCAAAGCAGAGCCCAAACCGTGCCCTTGTCTTTATAACGGGGGATAATTGTGCGCAGCATTGCGGCATAGCGCGCGGGGAAAGTCTTTATTGTGGGACTATATTTCATTTTTTCTTCCTTTCTCAATTTGCTTTTGCAATATCGATCAGCTTCAACTTGTACTCCGTTTCGGCAAGGGCGGCGCAAAGCTCCGCACGGCGCACTTCAAAAAAGGCGTCAAGCGCGGCATTGTCGCCGTCGAGCTGCATGATGCGTATGATGTCCGCAAGCGAAAAACCCATGTCCTTAAGGGCCTTTATCCTGCACATCGCGGGAAGCTGCTCTTCCTTATAATAACGGTAATCCGTGAGCCTGTCGGTTTCCGCAGGCTTCAGCAGACCGATTTCGTCATAATGCGGAAGCATCCTGACGCTGACCTGTGTCAGTTTTGAGAATTCTCCGATTTTTAACATCGTGGCGGCACCTCCGCTTTTTTTGAGCTCGCGCACATTATAAGCCTTCACATTATGGCAGAGTCAACGGGGACGACCGTGAAAGAAAAATATATTGAACGGATTCGTAACGCATTACTCCCCCGACGCCTCTATTGCATTAAGGAAACTCGGCATCAACGTTTATTTTGCAGAGATTTTCTAACGCAACAAAGGGTCATCCGCGGTTTGGACGCAAATGCGGATAACCCTTTGTGTGAAGAATCCCTGAAAAAACTTTAAATCAAAGATTTCCTGAAATATTAACTTGATAATTAAGGAAGCTCCGATATAAGGCTTATTTTGCGGAAGAAGCCAACAGATTTAAGCTTTTTTCGCAAAAAGTCGGATTACTCGGAGGTTCGTTGATTCAACCGGGGACGGTCGATTATCAATCCCTTTTTGCCCGTGCGGCGGCTGCTGCACCGCCGGCAAGCAACAGGATTCCGACAGCGGAAAGCCCAACGGTGCCGGTTGCGGGAACGGGTGCGGGGGTCGGCGTTGGATTCGCGGGAGTGTCCGTGGGCGCGACCATAGTTTCGGGCGCCTTGCAAAATCTTGCGGTCAGGCTGCATTCGGAGTCTGTGGAGAAAGTGAATTCGGTGGATTCGGAGAGCTTTTCACCGCCGGAGCCGTACCAGCCGTCAAAGGCAAAGCCCTCGGCGGGAACGGCGCTCAGAACGGCTTGGGCGGAAAGGGATTCCTGAAAATCACCGTAGTCGTCAACATAGGGGGTCATTTGCCCGTTGAAAACAGCGCCGATGAACCCGCTGCCGTCCGTTTCAATTGAGAGGCTGCCGTCAACATAGCTTGACGGAATGCGCAGAGCGGTGAGCTGCGTGTTCGAACAATCAAGGAGGTTGATGTCGCAATCGTCGTTTAAAAGAAGTTCGGTCACGGCATTGCCGGAGCAGTCGAAATCCACAAGTCCGCTGAATGCGCGCAGATCGAGACAACCGGAAAATGCGTTGTCTGCAATATGCAGAACGAGCATATTTTCGGATTCCGCAACAACGTTGGGAAGCGAGTCGAAGCCGCAGCCGTTGGCGCGGAAACTGCATAAATCGTCCGCCTTGAGGCTGAGCGTGTCGGCAGTTGTGCCGCTCATGGCGATGCTGCCAAATTCCCCGCGGGAGGAGAGCTCAAGCTTTTTAATCGAGCCGAGATTTTCAACGTTGATATTGCATGCGGATATCGAAAGCTCCGTGAAGCTGTTGTCGTTGAGATAGAGCTCATCAAGCTGATTAAACAGCGAACCGTCGAATGAGGTCAGCCCCATGCGCCCAAGGTCAAGCACCGTAACCTCGGGATGGTTATAAACGCATTGCTCCACGGTGGCTTGGCTCATGGGGCAGCCGGCAAGGGCGATTGTGGTCATGCTGCCTGAAGAGGTAAGGTCGATTTCGGAAACGTTCGTGCCGCAAATCGAAAGAACGGAAAGCATGGAGCAGTCCGAAATGTCGAGTTCATTGAGCGGGCAGTTGTCCGCATTCAGAATTTGCAGCGAGGTGCATCCGGAAAGGTCAACGGCGGAAACATCTGCATTATAGCAGGCGAATTCCGCAAGCATCGGATTGTGGCTCAGGTCAATTTCGGAGATGCGGTTGCTGTTCGGCATTTCCCAATCTTGATTTTCGCAGCGAAGGCGTTGCAGCTCCGAAAGCATGGAAACGTCCAGCGCGGTGAGGCTGTTGTTGGAGCAGTCAATCTCCGTAATATGGGGATTGGAGCTGAAATCGAGACTCTCAAGCCCGTTGCCGCTCAGCGCAAGCGCGCCGAGCTCGGAAAGCCCCGAAAGGTCGATCTGCCGGAGGTCTTTGTTGTAGCAAACCCAGAGAAAATAAAGGCTGCTGCATCCGGAAAGGTCGATGGACTTAAGTTCATCATAAAATGCGGAAACCAGAAACAGATTCGGACAGTTGGAAACGTCCAGTCGTTCGACACAGGTGCTGACGAGGCTCACGCTCCCGAGCATCTCGCAGCCGGAAAGGTCAAGTTCCCCCACCGGCCCGACTTCATCGGCAACGTTGCTCTGAATGGCAAGATGAGACGAAAAGTCCGCATCAAATATGGAGAGCCTGCCGTCCTCCGTCCATCCGACGGAAATCCATGTTTCGGGATCGTTCGCATCATAGTTCGCCCAAAGCTTTGTGCCGTTTTTAACGCCGTTGGAATCGGCAGTTTCAAGAAAGCTCAGCGCGGCGTTAAGGTCGTGTTCGTTATAGAATTCGGAGTTTGCGGGAGGCTTTTTGGCGGAAAGTTTGGGCGCGGTGCGGTTTGCCGTGCGCCGCGCGGCACTTTCGTAAAGGCGGGGGAGCTGTTCGGTCGCCGAATAAGCAGGCTCTGCGGCAATGCTGCCGTGCTTTGCGGAGAGCAAAGGAAAAACGGCTGCAATGAGGGCGACGGCCGCCGCTAAAAGGGCGGCGGGAAGGCGGGTCTTTCTGTTCATAACGATAATCCTCTTTGTTAATTTGCAAACGCCATATATTTGAAAAAAATAAAACATACGAGTAGTTGCTAATACAAATATACTCCGTTTAGGCAAAAAAGTCAATAGCAATTTTAATCTTTTTATGTTATTATTCTAATCAAACAGTTCGGACTGTGAATTTGGAGGAGGAGAGGAAAGCAAATGATTTATCGCGAGCCGATACCGTTGCTCGAAGCGTTTCATTTTTTTCGTGCGCAAAAATTCGGATTTTCGTTGAAGGATTATCTTGATAATCTGATTAAGCGGCATCCGACGCATGAAAAGGAGTATGATGAATATTTTGTGCATTTGTTTGCGGTTTACGAGGCGCTTGCGGGAGCAACGGTCGATGATGAAATGACGGACGTGCTTTTCGGTCCGCTTTCAACAAAGGGTCGCAGAGCTTCAAATCGCGGCCGCGGAGACTGCATTGCGGAGCTGTTGATTGAAGAGGTAAGCGTGTTCTGCCGTGAAGACCCGTTTGCCGTCATTCGCGGCAGACCCGAAAATGTGCTTTGGCAGCGCATTGCGGCGGCGGTTTGCGGTGATGCGGAGGAGGATAAACTTGACAACGGGGACGCCGAAGACCTCGGTTGTTACAACACGGTCGAGAGCGTGCTGCGCATGATCAACGGGTCAAAACTGTCACGCCGTTCCAAGCTTGACCTTATCGATTTAACTTTAACACGCGATAAATACATCGATGCTTTTGAGGCTGCTTTGACGTCGGCAGCACGAACCTTTTCGGAAAACAGAGCGTTGTGGCTGCCGCTTATAAGTGTGTTTGCGGACTCATATTCGAATGAAGGCGGAGAGGAGAAGATTCTCGACGAGTTGCTGCATTTTTCGGACGAAAGGGTTAAGGATATTGTAATTTACCCGAGTGTGGTTTCGTTTTCGTCCTACTATATAGATGTTGACGCGGAAAGCGGGCTTTGCAGCGTTGATCTCGGCGTTTTATACAGGCATTTTGTTGAAATAAGCAGGCAGCAGTTCAACTCCGCAGCCGAGGTGTCGCGGATTATGAGCTATCTCGGCGATCAGACGAAATTCAATATTTTTTCGGAAATCGCAAAAAAGCCTGCCTACGGACGCGAGCTTGCGAAGCGGGTCGGCCTTGCCCCGTGTACCGTTTCACAGTATCTGACAAGCCTTAACGGCACGGGGCTGCTGGATTCCCATGCCGTCGGCAAAAAAATAATCTATTCCGTGAACAGGCAGCGCGTGGATTCGTTTATTGCGGAGCTGCAAAAAATACTTCACGGCGAAACGGAGTGACGGGATTTTACAGCGCGAAAGCGTTCAACGCCCGTTCAAAATTTCCGAAAAGCTCCGAGTTAAAGTCCGTTTCGCAAAAAACGGATTATTCGGATGTTTCCTTAAAAACGAATATCAAAAACAAAAAAGTTATCCGCAGTTTATGATTAAAATGCGGATAACTTTTTGCAAATTTTTTAATTCCAATGCCCAACGGGAGCGCGGGGGCGGCGGATTACAGTTTTATCAGCTCATATTCCTTGCTGCCGAATCCCAACTCCGCTGCGGCATCAACCGTGTGTGCGCCGTTGCGGCTTTCAATGCGCTCAAGCAAATGATCCCTGCCGGGGTCGTCGGAAGCATAAACAAGGTCAAGACATGCGCGATCGACAGCTATCGGGTCAAGTGATGCAAGAATTCCGATATCTGCCATGCAGGGATCTTCCGCAACGGAACAGCAATCGCAGTCAACGGACATATTCTTCATGACGTTGATAAAAACCATATTGCCGTTGAAATGACGCACGACGGCTTCCGCCGCGTCGGCCATGGATTCAAGAAACGAGTTGTGGTCGCCTGTCCAAATCTTCTCCGGCTCGCCTGCACCGTGGATATATGCCTTGCCGTAGGAGGAGGCGCAGCCGATGGAAAGCTGCTTCAGCGCGCCGCCGAACCCGCCCATCGGATGCCCCTTGAAATGGGAAAGCACAAGCATGGAGCCATAGTTAAGCATGTTTTTGCCGACCTGAACCTTTTTGATGCGCTTGCCGTTCGGAATCAAAAGCTCGGCATCCGGCCCTTCCGCATCCATAATGTCAACGGTGAAATGCTTGCTCCAACCGTGTTTTTTCATGGTTTCACGGTGTTTTTCGGTTGTGTTGCGTCCGCCGTCGTAGGCGGTGTTGCATTCAACCACGGTTCCGTGCACATCATTGACGACGGGCTGCCAAAATTCCGGTTTCAAAAAGTTTTGATTGCCGGGTTCGCCCGAATGCAGTTTTACGGCAACTTTGCCGGGAAGAATTCCGCCGGGCAGGTCGTTCGATGCCGCATGGAAAAGCTCAACCACCTTTTCGGGCGTGATTTCGGAAGAAAAAAACACTTTTGATTTCATTTACGAGACTCCTTACAATGGATAAATTAAAAACTGATTAGCAATAATTTCATCCGCTTCCTGCTGTCCTGTTCCGCATTTTCAAATTTATTCCGCATGAATGCTTGCCTTGTAGCGGTTCAGCTTGACTGCATCGTCAATCTCAAGATCGTTTGTGCCGCTGAGTGACTCAAGGTGATGCGTGAATTCGTGCCGCAAGATGTGCCGAACCTCGGCCTTCAGCTTTTCGTCCGGTAAATTCCCGTAACTGCGCAAAATCGAACCGCCGTACAACACAATGCTCCGTCCCATCTGCGGCGAGTTCCTGTATTCACCCAACACAAGCAGCGGTTTTTTCGGATCGGATTGCGGGTGCGCTTTTGTAATCGGAGAAAGTATGATTCCTCCGTTCAGCTCACGGTAAAATACCTGCGGAAGCTCCTCCGCCGCTTCATCGGCAAATATGCGCAGCTTGTCCAATCGTTCGGAATAGGTCGGTGTGCGCTTTGCCGCGCATGCTTGCGGCGCAGCTGAAGAAATGCTCGGATTAAAAACCTTCTCTCCCGAACAGGTTTGCGGCGCGGCGGAAAAAACATTGACATTTATGTCTTTTTGCTCCAAAGCTATTCCTCCGTTTCCTCTCAGCATCGGAACCGGCACTGCACGCAAATTTGTAAATCACTTGCGGATTGCACTGCCCAATGACGGCTCCCGATTGCATTGTACATCATATTTAAGAATATTTCAAGTGAAAACGAAGGGCGATCCGGTTTGGTTCGAACGCCGGCAATACAGATAAAATTAATATATTATCGCAGCGGAACATAAAAATGTACAGCAGCGTTTTATCATATCGAATTGAATATGTCTCAATGAAGGAATAGTACTGTCGGAAATATAAAAAGAACATGTAAGCACGCAATAAGCGAAGTCAATATTTGTAGTGAACAGAAAGAATGACGCTGAATGTCATATGTTGCTTTTTTTGACGGATAAAGGTATAATATAACCGATTAAAGGGCAATTGCAGAATGCTGCAATGAAATTGTACGCACTGAGAGGTAAAAAATTTGAACAGATTATCCAAAGAGCTTGCAGCGGCGGTTGCAAAAAGTGACAGAGAGAGCGGAAACGACTGGCTGCCGTTTTGGATGCATTCATTTGACACGGCGGGCATTATGGAAAAACTCGCACAAAAGAGGTTGCCGGAAAGCATTTCGGATTACCTTTGCGACGAATGCGGCGGCAGGGAAAAACTCTTTTCAACACTTAAGTTTTGTGCGCTTGTGCATGACATCGGAAAGGTCACCGTCGTTTTTCAGTCACGTATACGTGACGCGGTTGAGTTCTCCCCCTTTGCGGAATACGTTGATCTTCCGAAATCGGGCAGTTTTGAAAGGATTTCCGAAACGCCCCATGCGCTTGCAAGCGAGGCGATACTTTTAAAATTCGGCTGTTTGAGAGGAATTGCTTCAATCGCGGGGGCGCATCACGGAAAGCCGACGGCGCTTACGGCGGATGTTTGCAATCAAATTGAAGGGGGATACAAAAACCCCGATAATTTCTACGGACGCGGAATGAAATACAAATCTCTCTTTGACTCACTTTGGAAGGAATGGCTCGATTATTCACTTGAAAGCGCTGGTTTTTCTGATTTGAGCGCGCTTCCCGATATATCGGTTCCGGCGCAGGTGGTTATTTCCGGAATGCTGATAACGGCGGACTGGATCGCAAGCAACACAACATATTTTCCGCTTATATCGGCCGACCAAAAAGGCGAATTCGGCGATTATCCGAAAAGAATCGAAAATGCATGGACAACGATCGGGTTCCCGAATATGTGGGAATCAAAAGCGCGCTTCGGACTGGATGACGAAGCATTTAAGGAACGATTCGGATTTTTGCCGAACCCGACGCAGGCGGATATCATTTCAACCGCAACGGATGCAGAGTCCTCGGGAATCTACATAATCGAAGCCCCTATGGGATTGGGAAAGACGGAAGCGGCACTTGCACTTTCGGAAATACTTGCCGCAAGAGCCGGTGCAGGCGGTATGTTCTTCGGAATGCCGACGCAGGCAACTTCAAACGGAATTTTTCCGCGGCTTGAAAAATGGGCAGGCGGGTTGGCGGAGGATGAGCAAACCCTTTTGGCGATAAAGCTTGCGCACGGCAATGCCGCTCTGAATGAGGACTATCGGGAGCTGTTCACCGGGCACAGCAATTTGAACATCGAGTCGGACAGCGGACTCATTGTGCACGACTGGTTTTCGGGAAGAAAGCAAACCCTGCTTTCGGATTTTGTTATCGGAACGGTCGATCAGCTGCTGATGGCGGCACTGAAGCAAAAGCATGTGATGCTGAAACACTTCGGTCTTTCCGGAAAAGTGGTCGTTGTTGACGAATGTCACGCTTACGACGCCTATATGAGCAAATATCTTGATATGGCGATACAATGGCTTGGAATTTATAAAGTTCCGGTGATTATTCTTTCGGCAACGCTTCCGGCGAAACGTCGTGCGGAGCTTGTTGAGGCGTATGTCGGACGGGGACTAAAGTGCATCGATGACGCGTGGAAGAGCAGCCTTGCTTATCCCCTGCTGACGTACACGGAGAAGAATTTTGTAAAGCAGAAGGCGCTTTCCTTTAGCGGTGAACAAAAGGAAATCTCCGTTAAAACGATTTACCGCGATGAAGTAACTGCGCGGGCAGGCTATGCCGCCGAACGCGGCGGGTGTGTGGGCGTGATAGTCAATACCGTGCGAAAAGCACAGGAAATTGCGGCTGAATTGCAGTCCGCTTTCCCGAAAGCCGAAGTTATTATCATGCATGCGCAGTTCATAATGACGGATCGTGCGAAGCGCGAGGAGCAGATACTTAAGCGTGTGGGCAAACACTCCACCCCGGAAAGCAGACGCGGACTGATAATTGTCGGAACGCAGGTGCTTGAACAATCGCTTGACCTTGATTTTGATCTTATGATAACGGAACTTTGCCCGATGGATTTGCTTTTGCAGCGCACAGGCAGGCTGCACCGACATAACAGGGTTCGTCCGCAGGGACTGGAAACGGCATGCTGCTTTGTTCTTGATGAAACGGATGACAGTTTTGATTCGGGAAGTGCGGCGATTTACGGTGAATGGCTGTTGATGCGGACGCGGGCATTGCTGCCGAACAAATTGACGATTCCGAGCGATATTCCGCTGCTCGTTCAGCGTGTATACGATGAAAACGATGACCGAATGCTTGGAGAGCTGACCGAGGGGATGGAAAGTGCGCAAGAAGAATACGTGAAAAAAACAAAGAAAAAAGAGCGCAATGCATGCAATTGGTTGATTGGAAAACCGTCCGAAAGAAAGGGGAAATCGCTTGACGGCTGGCTGGATAACGCCATTGGCTTAAGCAGCGAACAGGCCGGCGAAAGAGCCGTGCGTGACGGAGACCCATCGATTGACGTAATTGCACTTATGCGCGATGCGGAAGGGCAGATACACACCGTTTCGGATGAATGCGAGCGGGTCATACCGGCGGACAGGCCGCCCTCAAGGGAGGAGGCGTTGCTCATTGCGCGGCAGAAGCTCCGCCTTCCTGGATTTTTCGGCCGACGGTGGAATATCGACAGCACGATTACGCAGCTTGAGAGTGAAACCAAAAGCAATTTTTCCGCATGGCAGGATTCGGCGCTGCTGAAGGAGGAGCTTGTTCTGCTTTTCGATAATGAGCTGAATGCGGTGCTTGGCGAAGTGCGGCTGCATTATGATATAAAAACCGGATTAACATACGAAAAGGAGTGAAATGATGAAGGAAATCGAATTCAATCTGCTTGACGAAAAATGGATACTTGCGCGGAAAAGCGACTGCACCGTTGATGAGCTTTCACTGACGGATGCGCTGCTGAAGGCTCATGAATACGTTGAGCTTGCGGGCGAGCTGCCGACGCAGGATGTTGCGGTGCTCCGACTGATGCTTGCGGTTTTGCACACTGTTTTTTCAAGATACTCACCGGACGGCGAGGAGTGGCCGCTCGAAGAGCCGGAGGATGCGGAGGAACGCTGGAAGGAGCTTTGGACCGCCGGTCGGCTGCCCGAAAAGCCGATAAGGGATTACCTTGAGTCCGTACACGAAAGGTTTTGGATTTTTCATCCGGAAAGGCCGTTTTATCAGGCGTTATCGGTAAACACGGATGAAACAGCGTCCGTTTTCTCTGCGAGCAAACTCAACAGCGCTATAGCCGAAAGCAACAATAAACCGCGTCTGTTCGCGGCGCGTTCGGGAGAGGAAAAGGAACGGCTAACAAATTCGGAAGCTGCAAGGTGGCTTTTGCACGTTAATGCATTCGACGATTCTTCAAACGAGAGAGGCAAAAGCAAAAAAATCAATGCCTCATCCGGAAAGAAATTAGCGGGAATCGGATGGCTTGGAAACCTTGGAATTATTGCAGTACACGGCAAGAATTTGTTTGAGGATCTTTTGCTGAATTATATAGCTTTGAATTACGGCGGTAACAGCGTTTGGGAAGAGGAGAAGCCAATTTGGGAGGAGAAAGTCCGCAGCAGGCCAAGAGTTGAAATCGCCATGCCGGATAACCTTGCGGCGCTTTACACTCTTCAGTCAAGGCGAGTAATGTTGGTTCGCAGTGAGGGCTTTGTTACGGCGTACAGAATATGCGGCGGAGATTTCTTCACAAGCGAAAATGCTTTTTTGGAGCCAATGACGATTTGGCGGGTCGATCGTGAAGCCTCAAAAGGTGGCAATGAGGTATGTAAGCCGAAAGCGCACAATTACGCAGCGCAGATGTGGCGAGAGTTTTCCGTCTGCTTCGATTTCGGTGACGGAAATCATACCCCGGGAATCGTTGGATGGATCAACTATATAAAAAAAGAGGGACTTATTGACAAAACGAGATTGATAAGCTTCCGAATCTGTTCCGTTCAATATGATACCATGAAGAGCTGCTACACAAACATCCTCTCCGACTCCCTGACATTCCACACGGATCTTATCACAGAGGTTGGAGAACATTGGCGGGACAAAATCGAAACCGAAATCCAAAACTGCGGTGAAACTGCCAAGGAAGTTAAAAACCTTGCCGTCAATATTGAAATCGCAGCCGGCGCGGACGATGAATCTGCAAAGAAATGCGCTGCCGTTGCACGCGCACAGGAGCAGTTCTATTATGAAATTGATGCGCCGTTCAGAAGCTGGCTTGAGTCGATCGATCCGACTTGGGCGATCAGCTCGGAGCAGGAGCGCGCAGCCATCCGAAGGTGGCGCGAAACAGCAAAACGAATCGCATTGCGCATCGGTCAAGAGCTTGTTGAATCGGCGGGCACGGCGGCAATTGTCGGCCGTGCGGTAAAGGATAAGAATGATAAAGAAAGGTATTATTCCGCTCCCGACGCCTATCGTTACTTTAAGGTCAAATTGAATGAAATTTATCCGAAGGAGGAGAACAATGACTGAAAAAGAAATAAGAATCACCGCTTTTATGAAGCGAAAACTCGAGCGGCTCAGAACGCTGCCCGAGAATCAGTGCCGAGCGGAGCTTGCCGAACTGCGGCACGGAATCGGACACGCCCCCGGGGAGCTTCCCGCAATTTGGGGAGCATTCCTGACCGATCTTCCGGAGGAGTTTTATCGGAACGACGGTAACGCTTCGCCCGCGGAATGGGCGGTTTACACCGCATTGACCATGTTTGCGCTGCATCAGCAGGGGCATGATTTCAGATCCGAATGGATGAATGAGGATGGAATGAAGTTCGGGGCTTCGGTGCGAAAACTTGCCAAGGACGAGGATGAGTTGAAGCGCATACGCGCCAGATTCAACAAGATCGCAACGGCATCGGATCTGCCCGAGCTCAACCACCATCTGCGCGGCGTGATAAATCTTCTCAGCGGCAACGGTATAAAACTCGACTATGCGGATCTTGCCGTTGACCTGTATAATTACAGCTATGCGGAAGGAAGAACAAAAGTAAGGCTCAAATGGGGACAGGATTTCTGCCGCCAAATAAAAAATGATGAAAACTAATGTGGAAAGGAACCAAAACTATGAAAAACAGATGCTATCTTGATGTACACGTACTCCAAACCGTTCCGCCGAGCTGCGTTAACCGCGACGACACCGGCAGCCCGAAAACGGCGATCTACGGCGGCACGACCCGTGCGCGCGTTTCCTCGCAGGCGTGGAAACATGCAATGCGCGAAATGTTCCGCGAAGAACTCATTGAACCGGATATGCTCGGGTTGAGAACAAAGAACGTTATAAGCATGGTTGCAGAGGAGATTCTGAAACTGAACCCCGATGCGAAAGCGGCGGAACTTGCGGAAAAAGTGCTTACAAGCGCCGGCGTGAAATTTAAAGACGATAAGAAAGGTGAAACAAAGGATAAAAAGGCGGAAGCACTCTTTTTCATGAGTGCGGCACAGGCAAAAGCACTTGCCGAGATCGCAGTTTCCGAAGGTACGGCTGATAAGGAGGCCTGCAAAAAAGCCCTCAAGGACAACCCCTCCGTTGATATTGCGCTTTTCGGGCGAATGGTTGCTTCCGAAGCAACGCTGAATTGCGATGCCTCCGCGCAGGTTGCGCACAGCATTTCAACCCACACCGTGCAGAACGAATACGATTATTTCACCGCCGTTGACGATCTTGCTCCGGAGGATAATACCGGCGCGGGCCACCTCGGAACGGTGGAGTTCAACTCTTCAACGCTCTATCGCTATGCAACGGTCAACCTTGTTGAGCTTTCGAACGCCCTCGGGAAACAGGTCGCGGCGGAGACAGCGGCAAAATTTGTTGAAGCGTTTGTTCGCTCAATGCCCACGGGCAAACAGAATACCTTTGCAAACCGCACCCTTCCGAGCATGGTCTATGTCACAATTCGGCGCGATCAGCCCGTTAACCTTTGCGGTGCGTTTGAAAAGCCCGTTTCGGCAAAGAACGGCGGTTATTCGGAGGAATCCGAAGAAAAGTTTGTTGAATACGCAAACAAGGTTTACGGCAAGTATGCCTCTAAGCCCGATTGTGCATTTGCAGTCGGTGAAGCCGTCGGAGAGCTTGCGGAATGCATGAGCCTCGACAGACTGCTTGAGTCGGTTGCGGAGTGCGTTAAGGAATATCTCGGCGAGAGCGAGGGCATGTAATGGCTGTTTTGCTTCTTCGGCTTTCCGCTCCGCTGCAGGCGTGGGGAACCGAAAATTCAAAATTTGAGATCCGAAAAACGGGAAGGGAACCGTCAAAAAGCGGCATTGTGGGCTTGCTTGCAGCGGCACTCGGCATTCGGCGAAACGAGCCGGAAAAGCTCCGCGAGCTGAATGCGCTGCGAATCGGCGTCCGCATTGACCGCGCGGGAAAGCTCCTTCGGGATTTCCATATGGCGCATGCAGAAAAGACTTCATATCTTACCGAACGTTATTATCTTTCGGATGCCGTCTTCCTTGTCGGATTGGAGGGAGAACGGGAACTTTTGGAGCGCATTGAATTCGCGTTGTCGCATCCGGTGTTTCCGCTGTTTTTGGGCAGGCGTTCCTGCCCTCCGACGCTGCCGATCGTTCTTGACGACATTAAGGAGGACGGGCTGATTAAAGTGCTGCGGACGTATCCGACGCTTGACGAGTCTTCACGAATGAAGTACAATATGACAGCGCACATATATGCGGATTATTCGGAAGATGATGAGCAGAATTCGGATGCGGACGAACCGAGAGTGATCGGACGTGAAGCGCGGCGTGACCTTGCGGTCTCGTTTGACCCGCGCTGCCGTAAACATACCTATCGCACTGTTGCGGCGTATGAATCCGTTAACAAGGCGGAGAAGGATACGGACGCAGCGGAGCATGACGCGTTTGCAGAATTGGAGGACGCAGATGTATCTTTCGAGAATCAAGCTTAACACACAGAAACGCGAAACAATGAAAGCACTTGTCAATCCGCAGCAGATTCACGGTGCGATTGAAGTTTTGAACGGAGAACCGTCCGAAGCTTCCGATGCCGCGGATGAAAAAAATCGTGCGCGCAGTCTTTGGCGCATAGACACGCTCGGCGGGGAGATGTATCTGCTCGTTTTGACGCAGGACAGGCCAAAGCTGTCCCGTGCGGCGGAGCAGCTGGGTTACGGCGGAATTAACGTTGAAACAAAATCATACGATCCCCTGCTTGCACGAATTGCGGAAGGCAGCCGCTGGAGGTTTCGCCTGACAGCCAACCCCACAAAGAGCATCAAGCGCGAAGACGATCCGCAGGCTCGCGGAAAGGTAACAGCCCTTATTTCGGTCGGACAGCAGGAGGAGTGGCTTGCTTCTCATGCGCAAAGTTACGGATTTGAACTCGCGCCCGATGAATTCCGTGTTGTTCATTCAAACAGGTATTCTTTCAAAAAACGCGGAAAGAACAAGGAAGTAAGACTGCTTTCCGTAACTTTTGAAGGCATTTTGACAGTTACGGATGCAGCCCGCTTTCGGGAGACTTTGACTCAGGGTCTCGGCAGGGGCAAGGCTTACGGAAACGGACTTATGACAGTTGTGGGCATCGGGGAAGGCGTCAATGGCTGAAATTCCGGGGATGATTCGCCCTTCCGTTCAGTCTCTGCCGCAGATTGGCGACAGAATGACCTTTCTTTACTTTGAGCACTGTAAATTGAGCCGTGCGGACAGCGCGATAACCGTTACGGATGAAAAAGGGATTATTCATGTTCCTGCCGCTGCAATTTCGGTGCTCATGCTCGGCCCGGGAACGGATGTGACTCACCGTGCAATGGAGCTTATCGGTGATGCAGGTGTGAGTGTAATCTGGGTCGGGGAACATGGTGTTCGGTACTACACCGGGGGCTGTGCTTTGACGGGAAGTTCACGTCTGCTTGTGAAACAGGCTGCTCTTGTGACGAACCAGCGGGGGCATCTCAACGTTGTTCGAAAGATGTACAGTCTGCGGTTCTCCGGAGAGGATGTGGCTCACCTGACTTTGCAGCAGCTGCGCGGGCGCGAGGGAAGCCGTATGCGTTCCGTTTATCGGCATTGGTCAAAGGAAACAGGCGTTCCGTGGCATGGGCGAGACTATGACCCAGAGGATTTTTCATCCGGAGATCCGGTAAATCAGGCATTGTCCGCAGGGAATGCCTGTCTGTACGGCCTTGCTCACGCCGTGATTTGCGCACTCGGCTGTTCCCCCGGCCTCGGTTTTGTGCATATCGGCCATTCGCTTTCATTCGTTTATGATATTGCTGATTTGTACAAGGCGGAAATCACGATTCCGATCGCATTTCGGCTTGCGGCAGAGTCTCCGGAGGATATCCCGTCCCAAACAAGGCGCAGTGTGCGTAATGCACTTGCAGAAAGCCATATTTTGGAGCGAATGGTGAAGGATATCAAATACCTTCTTTCCGATGAATACGATTCCGATGAAGAAGGATGCAGACCGCTCTATCTTTGGGATGACCGCAGCGGCAGTGCAGAATACGGTAAATCCTATCGGGAGGATTGACGTTGACAGTGATTACTTTGAGCGACTGCCCGCCGAAAGTTCGGGGGGATCTGTCCAAGTGGTTATGTGAAATCAGCCCCGGCGTGTATGCCGGCAATATTAATGCGCGCGTTCGCACGGAACTTTGGGCGCGGATATGCGAAAACCTGAAAAGCGGGCGCGCAACCATGGTTTACAGTGCGCGCTGCGAACAGCAGATGAAATTCGAAGTTCACAATGCTCACTGGGAGCCCGTTGATCTTGACGGAATACTGCTTATGCGCCGCCCGCTTCCGAAGCCGCATAAGGCAGAAGACAATTCAACAGGGGCTCCGCAAAGCAGAGCCGGAAAAATGCTGCTCGCGCGTCGTGCGGAAAAAGCGCGCAGGCGGGCTGACTATGTTGTTATTGACGTTGAAACAACGGGGCTTTCGCCCGAGAGGGACGGCATTATTGAAATCGGTGCACTGCTGATAAGAAACGGAGAAGAGGCAGAAGAATTTCAAACACTCGTCAGGCGGGATTCACCGCTGAGTGCGGATGTTGTCCGCCTTACGGGAATTACGGATGAAATGCTTGCAGTTGAAGGCATTCCTCTGAGCGAGGCAATCAACGGGCTTGTTGCATTCGTTGCGAACCGCCCGATTGTTTGCCATAATGCGGATTTTGACTGCGGGTTTCTGATTTCGGAGGCAAAACGCTGCGGCGTGAAGTTGTTTCGCAGTTCCTGCACAGATACTCTTGCCTTGGCGCGCAGGCGCGTGAACGGAGTTAAACAGTATTCGCTTGGGCATCTTTGCGAATACTTTGGGATTGATGTCGGAGAACGTCACCGTGCGCTTCCGGATTGCAAACTTACATTCAGGCTGTTTGAGAAGTTAAATGAAATTTGAACTGCTCAGGAACAAAAAGACTGATTCCTAAAGGATCTTTTTAGTGTTTTCCCCGCACCTGCGGGGGTGATCCCCGTATACGGGGCTGTACGGCAAATTTTATATCGTTTTCCCCGCACCTGCGGGGGTGATCCTGCTTGAGAATCACGCTGAATCCGAACCTGCTGGTTTTCCCCGCACCTGCGGGGGTGATCCTATATACTCTCTCGATTTCATCTTCTGGGTTCGGTTTTCCCCGCACCTGCGGGGGTGATCCTACGCTGAACAATAATGCTGAAAATCTCGAATGGTTTTCCCCGCACCTGCGGGGGTGATCCGCGTGAGGTTTCGTCCTGTCGTGACGGTGTATAGTTTTCCCCGCACCTGCGGGGGTGATCCTGTCACGGTTAGCCGCATCAGTAATTTTCAGCTGTTTTCCCCGCACCTGCGGGGGTGATCCTTTATTTCACGCGGTGGAAAAATCTTTCCTTGCGTTTTCCCCGCACCTGCGGGGGTGATCCCAGTGCTATCGCACTCGCAAAACCTTAGTTAACGTTTTCCCCGCACCTGCGGGGGTGATCCACGCCGATTGACGGCGCAGAAATGCTAAAGCGCGTTTTCCCCGCACCTGCGGGGGTGATCCTATATTCAAACATTCCACAGCACCACCGTCGGGGTTTTCCCCGCACCTGCGGGGGTGATCCCGGGAAAGACTGCGCTTGCATCACAGGTATTTGGTTTTCCCCGCACCTGCGGGGGTGATCCTGAAACGTACTGGCAAAAAACCGGGGGGAAGTGGTTTTCCCCGCACCTGCGGGGGTGATCCCGGTGCTTTGAAATACGGTGAACACAACTGGGAGTTTTCCCCGCACCTGCGGGGGTGATCCTGCGCACATGAACTACACCGATTGGTGTACGGAGTTTTCCCCGCACCTGCGGGGGTGATCCTGGTCACGCCGAGGAGCGAGCATGATAAACTGAGTTTTCCCCGCACCTGCGGGGGTGATCCTTTTCCCAACATGCCCCAAAAACCTATATGGGAGTTTTCCCCGCACCTGCGGGGGTGATCCTTGACATACAGGGATTTGCCGTACACCAAATCGGTTTTCCCCGCACCTGCGGGGGTGATCCTTTGCCGTTCTGACGGCATTAGCGAGCTATGGACGTTTTCCCCGCACCTGCGGGGGTGATCCTTGGAGCGACCTACGAAATACCACGAGAGGGCGGTTTTCCCCGCACCTGCGGGGGTGATCCCCCGCTCTCAATCAAATCGTAGCAATCGATATGGTTTTCCCCGCACCTGCGGGGGTGATCCTGGACGGACGCTCGGGGACAGGAAAAACTTTGCGTTTTCCCCGCACCTGCGGGGGTGATCCCGACCGTTTTGCAGTTTCGACACGCGTTTTTCGGTTTTCCCCGCACCTGCGGGGGTGATCCTGCGTTTCAGTCGGACAGGTTTTTGTTTATCCGGTTTTCCCCGCACCTGCGGGGGTGATCCTGACTGTCCCATGCCTGAGCGTGGGGTTGTCGAGTTTTCCCCGCACCTGCGGGGGTGATCCTAGGTATGCGCACCCAGACATCACCAAAACCGTGTTTTCCCCGCACCTGCGGGGGTGATCCTGTTCCTTTTCGTATTTTGACTTCCAGTCTTCCGTTTTCCCCGCACCTGCGGGGGTGATCCTAAAGAAGAGTTTAAGGCTGCTATAACAGCCCTGTTTTCCCCGCACCTGCGGGGGTGATCCTAAATATCGGGAAACCGAGGGTATAAAATGGTTGTTTTCCCCGCACCTGCGGGGGTGATCCCATCAGCTCCGCGCGGAAACTCCGTGCGAAGGTGTTTTCCCCGCACCTGCGGGGGTGATCCTCTGAATCGCGGCTGCTGGCGTTTTTGACCACAGTTTTCCCCGCACCTGCGGGGGTGATCCCTGTTGATTTAAACTCAAGTTGCGGTGACGCTTGTTTTCCCCGCACCTGCGGGGGTGATCCTATTATCGAGGTGATAGTATGAACCATAAACTCGTTTTCCCCGCACCTGCGGGGGTGATCCTAGTATCGGCGAAGTGCGAACGCGACACAAACGGTTTTCCCCGCACCTGCGGGGGTGATCCTGTTCCCACGCAATGATATACATCCAACGTATCCGTTTTCCCCGCACCTGCGGGGGTGATCCCTGTTATTGTTACCGCTGATTTTGATGCGGCAAGTTTTCCCCGCACCTGCGGGGGTGATCCCGGTGTGCGCCGATATGCTTGTTTCGTCGTTGGGTTTTCCCCGCACCTGCGGGGGTGATCCTAAGCGACGGCAGCCTTCTTGATGTTGATTTTTGTTTTCCCCGCACCTGCGGGGGTGATCCTTTGACAACGGCGGACGCACCCGAGACTATGCAGTTTTCCCCGCACCTGCGGGGGTGATCCTGCGTTAGACGTTCGAGCGTATCCTGCACTGTAGTTTTCCCCGCACCTGCGGGGGTGATCCTTTTTGCCTTGACCTCGATGCCGTTTTCCGTCGGTTTTCCCCGCACCTGCGGGGGTGATCCTGCGAGCTATCGCATCGAAACGCCGATTGACGGGTTTTCCCCGCACCTGCGGGGGTGATCCTCTTTCCTTGCGATGACGGCGGAATGTGGATAAGTTTTCCCCGCACCTGCGGGGGTGATCCCTCAGGCTCGGGCACCTGCTGCTGTTGGTCATCGTTTTCCCCGCACCTGCGGGGGTGATCCTGAAGAAGCCCGAGACGCGGCAAAAGGTTTCGGGTTTTCCCCGCACCTGCGGGGGTGATCCCAAAATTTGTTGCTGGCTTTAAAAGATTTGGAGGTTTTCCCCGCACCTGCGGGGGTGATCCCGCTCACGCTTAACGGCAAGGAGTAAACAGGAGGTTTTCCCCGCACCTGCGGGGGTGATCCTACTCGCGAACGCGGAACTCATAAATCTTGCCGGTTTTCCCCGCACCTGCGGGGGTGATCCTCAGCCCGAAGCGAGTTGCTTGACGAATTTTTTGTTTTCCCCGCACCTGCGGGGGTGATCCTGCTTGCGGCACTCAATTTCGATTTATAAAAAAGTTTTCCCCGCACCTGCGGGGGTGATCCCGACACAATCGCTCAGCTCAGGCAGGAGCTTGCGTTTTCCCCGCACCTGCGGGGGTGATCCCGAGCTATGGACTACAAGGCGATAAACGAAGCGGTTTTCCCCGCACCTGCGGGGGTGATCCCGGAGCGAAACCCGCGACGCCGCCCAACGGCGGGTTTTCCCCGCACCTGCGGGGGTGATCCTGTTATATGCGATACTGTTTTCTCGTTCCCATGGTTTTCCCCGCACCTGCGGGGGTGATCCCACGAACGCTGTACAAAAACCTGTACAGGCTGAGTTTTCCCCGCACCTGCGGGGGTGATCCCGATTGCAAACACCTGTCCCGATTGCTACACTGGTTTTCCCCGCACCTGCGGGGGTGATCCTTGCGCAGGTGCAGGGAGTCACGGCGGTATACAGTTTTCCCCGCACCTGCGGGGGTGATCCTCGGCGCACTGCCGGAAATCATAGCTGCGATAGGTTTTCCCCGCACCTGCGGGGGTGATCCTATACTGCCCGAATTTTTCGTGCATTTCCCGAAGTTTTCCCCGCACCTGCGGGGGTGATCCTCGGAAGCGACTATATGCGGCAACAGAATACCAGTTTTCCCCGCACCTGCGGGGGTGATCCCGGACGCACCCTCTGGCGGCGGTGCAGATGACCGGTTTTCCCCGCACCTGCGGGGGTGATCCTATATCGAAAATGTAGCTAAAAACCTATTGACTTGTTTTCCCCGCACCTGCGGGGGTGATCCTTGTGGCTCGATAACCATGAGCGCATAGACGCAGTTTTCCCCGCACCTGCGGGGGTGATCCTTTTTACAAAACCAACATAACACAGCTGGTGCAGTTTTCCCCGCACCTGCGGGGGTGATCCCGTCTTCCATTCCCTCCCATTGCTCACCGTGTAGTTTTCCCCGCACCTGCGGGGGTGATCCTGTCCCGCAAGGGGTTTTGCGTCCGTCTTCGTCGTTTTCCCCGCACCTGCGGGGGTGATCCTCGCTCCGAATAGCGCGGTTGCGTTATGGGACAGTTTTCCCCGCACCTGCGGGGGTGATCCTATATTTTTAGCGTCTTCCCAACCGTGGCAAATTGTTTTCCCCGCACCTGCGGGGGTGATCCCTGTTGCTGTCGCGGGGAAACACTCGTCGATTAGTTTTCCCCGCACCTGCGGGGGTGATCCCGACGATAACGACGAGTCCCGCCGCATGGTGGAGTTTTCCCCGCACCTGCGGGGGTGATCCTGGCAGAGCAGTGGGGCAGTTTGATTTGACGACGTTTTCCCCGCACCTGCGGGGGTGATCCGTCGCATGGGCGAGAAAGATTCGCGCCAATTATGTTTTCCCCGCACCTGCGGGGGTGATCCTAAGTAGCTGTCCTATCAAGGCTATACGGGGAGGTTTTCCCCGCACCTGCGGGGGTGATCCTAATAGATAAATACGTCATTCAAACGGCACTCAGTTTTCCCCGCACCTGCGGGGGTGATCCTTTTCCCAACATAAAAACCTATATGGGATATAGGTTTTCCCCGCACCTGCGGGGGTGATCCTGCCGCGCAGAATAAAAATCCCGGTGCCGTCCTGTTTTCCCCGCACCTGCGGGGGTGATCCTGGTTGACCAAGCGCGAGTAAATAAAAATATATGTTTTCCCCGCACCTGCGGGGGTGATCCCAAACGAGAGCCCGTGGGATATGGACTTGCTCGGTTTTCCCCGCACCTGCGGGGGTGATCCCTGCGTCGGACTGCTGGAAGACCTTGCCGGGGCGTTTTCCCCGCACCTGCGGGGGTGATCCCATCATGATGAGCACGATACGCCAAATCATTCGGTTTTCCCCGCACCTGCGGGGGTGATCCTGCTTCGCGGGTTTTGCCGACCATCATAAACAGGTTTTCCCCGCACCTGCGGGGGTGATCCTGCAAGCGCGAATCGCGCAGGTGCAGGGAGTTAGTTTTCCCCGCACCTGCGGGGGTGATCCTGTCCCCGCCGAGGTTAGGTGTTTAGCCGCCGAGTTTTCCCCGCACCTGCGGGGGTGATCCTGGGTATGCGCACCCAGACATCACCAAACCCGTGTTTTCCCCGCACCTGCGGGGGTGATCCCATCCGCTGTCGGTCGCGCTCTGGGCATGGCGGGTTTTCCCCGCACCTGCGGGGGTGATCCCGTGCTGAGGAAACATATGAAGAACTGCTGTCGGTTTTCCCCGCACCTGCGGGGGTGATCCTTTGCGCCGGAGAGTCGCTGGCTTTTCAAAGTCGTTTTCCCCGCACCTGCGGGGGTGATCCCGGAATTATAAACGAAGGTTTTTCAACAAACTAGTTTTCCCCGCACCTGCGGGGGTGATCCCTCACGTGTGCGCCAAAGGGCGCGGTTGCAGAAGTTTTCCCCGCACCTGCGGGGGTGATCCTCAGCAAAGTCGTTTGTACGTATGCTGATAGAGGTTTTCCCCGCACCTGCGGGGGTGATCCTGGAAGCGCTGCATCACGGATTTGCGCCAACACGTTTTCCCCGCACCTGCGGGGGTGATCCTACAACGGCAAGTAACGCAATGGCAAATTATAAGTTTTCCCCGCACCTGCGGGGGTGATCCTGCCCGAAAACAGGGACAGTATCTCGCGGAGCTGTTTTCCCCGCACCTGCGGGGGTGATCCTAAACAATTATAGCTCAATGCTTTTCCAATTTCGTTTTCCCCGCACCTGCGGGGGTGATCCTACGAAATGCGGCGAAACACTTGCGTCGGCGAAGTTTTCCCCGCACCTGCGGGGGTGATCCTGATGAATATGCGGGACAGGCGCAAGCATTATCGTTTTCCCCGCACCTGCGGGGGTGATCCTCGGCGGAGCGTGTGGGTCGTCCATCTGTTTGAGTTTTCCCCGCACCTGCGGGGGTGATCCTAGAAGAGAAACTGCCGCCGATTCCGAAGCAAGGTTTTCCCCGCACCTGCGGGGGTGATCCTGTTATTCCGTTCGTTGATGATTGTTGGATAGTCGTTTTCCCCGCACCTGCGGGGGTGATCCCGCCGGCAGTAACACCGGCACTGACAAATGCGGGTTTTCCCCGCACCTGCGGGGGTGATCCTTTGAAGTGAGATCACCGATGCTGACCGGGGATGTTTTCCCCGCACCTGCGGGGGTGATCCTTGCGGCGGCTTGAACGCGAAATCCACAAAGCGGTTTTCCCCGCACCTGCGGGGGTGATCCGTTTTTTCTATTGTGGATTGGAAGAGTAGAATAGTTTTCCCCGCACCTGCGGGGGTGATCCTTGCAAAGGCCTTTAATTTACCAATACAAAAAGGTTTTCCCCGCACCTGCGGGGGTGATCCTAAGAGGGTATGTCGCGCATACTGATTTGATCAGTTTTCCCCGCACCTGCGGGGGTGATCCTTGATGAGATACATTATTTACGCAATGACTGTCGTTTTCCCCGCACCTGCGGGGGTGATCCTATACCGGCGTGTTCTTTGAACGGTATATCCTTGTTTTCCCCGCACCTGCGGGGGTGATCCATCTCCGATCAGTGCCAAAGCCGCGATTGTCAGGTTTTCCCCGCACCTGCGGGGGTGATCCCAGCATGCTGTCCTTAGACCCGAGTTTTTTGAAGTTTTCCCCGCACCTGCGGGGGTGATCCCGCACGAACGGCGATGCGGGTTTTATCCACATTGTTTTCCCCGCACCTGCGGGGGTGATCCCCGGCAGTGCGAAGGCGGCCGCCGTTTTGTGCTGTTTTCCCCGCACCTGCGGGGGTGATCCTCTGTCGTTAAATGCCGCCGTCACTATATCTATGTTTTCCCCGCACCTGCGGGGGTGATCCCGCAGCGCGGCAAAGGTGCAGTGTATAAAGCCGGTTTTCCCCGCACCTGCGGGGGTGATCCTGTGTACACTCCGCTCGCGTACTCAAACGACCGGTTTTCCCCGCACCTGCGGGGGTGATCCCGCGGTCGAGCGCGACAGCCGACTGTTACATGAGTTTTCCCCGCACCTGCGGGGGTGATCCCGCGATCCTCTCACGCAAAAAGGCAAGACCGCCGTTTTCCCCGCACCTGCGGGGGTGATCCCGGCTACAAAAAAGCACCTGCCGAAAGGCAGGTGTTTTCCCCGCACCTGCGGGGGTGATCCTCGTCGGAGTTCTGCTCCGGAAAGCACCTGCCGGTTTTCCCCGCACCTGCGGGGGTGATCCTTTTATTTATGGAAATGATATTTCATCGTTTTTGTTTTCCCCGCACCTGCGGGGGTGATCCTCAACAGCGGCAATGCTAAGACAACAAGAAAGAGTTTTCCCCGCACCTGCGGGGGTGATCCCACGTTTATTCAACCAACCGTAAGCGGTACCCCGTTTTCCCCGCACCTGCGGGGGTGATCCTGTAATTTTCTCTCCAACGCCCATGCCGTTGATGTTTTCCCCGCACCTGCGGGGGTGATCCTGTTATATAGACGAATGACCAATTTTCAAGCTGGTTTTCCCCGCACCTGCGGGGGTGATCCCGATTGTTTTACTTTGCTGTCGCTTTCGTGCTTGTTTTCCCCGCACCTGCGGGGGTGATCCCGGACGGATACAGCCTGCTTTATGCGCCTGTGGGTTTTCCCCGCACCTGCGGGGGTGATCCTCAGCAATGCTGACCGATGCGGAGGAAGACGAGGTTTTCCCCGCACCTGCGGGGGTGATCCTAAATGCAATCGTCCATGCAATTAGCAGCATCGGTTTTCCCCGCACCTGCGGGGGTGATCCTAAGCATTATGCAATGCAATTTTCTCTTCAACGGTTTTCCCCGCACCTGCGGGGGTGATCCCTCCAGAAGTCTTTTGTGCAGTCAAAGTCTCCAGTTTTCCCCGCACCTGCGGGGGTGATCCTCAGCCCATTCGGCATCAAAGTCAAACTCGATGTGTTTTCCCCGCACCTGCGGGGGTGATCCCAAAATGGGCACGTCGATGGAACTCATCCAAAAGTTTTCCCCGCACCTGCGGGGGTGATCCCAGAGTATTAGCGAGATGAATGAGTTAACAAGCGTTTTCCCCGCACCTGCGGGGGTGATCCTATAAGCTCCCGCGAGCGTCGAGCCTTTGATTTGTTTTCCCCGCACCTGCGGGGGTGATCCCGGCGTTGACGTTGCGCTTGCCGTTGCTGACGGGTTTTCCCCGCACCTGCGGGGGTGATCCCAAGCCCGAGCCGTGCTTCCGAACAGCACAAAAGTTTTCCCCGCACCTGCGGGGGTGATCCTATTCTTGCGAATTATCGACAGAAAGTTGAAGAGTTTTCCCCGCACCTGCGGGGGTGATCCACAATCACGCAAGAGCGTAACAGTAAGTTTGTGGTTTTCCCCGCACCTGCGGGGGTGATCCTAATCTGCGGCAGAGCGTCAACGATTGCTTGTAGTTTTCCCCGCACCTGCGGGGGTGATCCTGAGATCGCGCAGGAGATTGCCAATGCGAAATGGTTTTCCCCGCACCTGCGGGGGTGATCCTACTACAGGTTTTCAGATTCAGACCACCGACCGGTTTTCCCCGCACCTGCGGGGGTGATCCCTGCGGAAGTGCCGCCAGCAATCCGTTGATGATGTTTTCCCCGCACCTGCGGGGGTGATCCTATGTCCAACGGAAGTTGCACCGCTTACAACCAGTTTTCCCCGCACCTGCGGGGGTGATCCCGGCGTTGATGTTGCACTCGCCGTTGCGGACGGGTTTTCCCCGCACCTGCGGGGGTGATCCCCGTGTCTACCTCTTCGGGTGTCAGCCACGGGAGTTTTCCCCGCACCTGCGGGGGTGATCCTCGGACATATACGAAAAGCTCCGCAAAGCAAAGAGTTTTCCCCGCACCTGCGGGGGTGATCCTATTTGCTTAGGGTGTATAATAAGTACATCAAAGTTTTCCCCGCACCTGCGGGGGTGATCCCATTCCCTCCCCTGTTGAAGAATCGGACATATAGTTTTCCCCGCACCTGCGGGGGTGATCCTATGATTACGTTGACGAAACTGTTGATTTAGACGTTTTCCCCGCACCTGCGGGGGTGATCCATAGCCGCATCGAGATCCTGCTTGCTAAGCATGGGTTTTCCCCGCACCTGCGGGGGTGATCCCTGGGTAGAAAAAGGGCTGCGGTATGCAGTGCCGTTTTCCCCGCACCTGCGGGGGTGATCCTATATCGCGTGTCGCATAATTCAGCGACTCACGGTTTTCCCCGCACCTGCGGGGGTGATCCGTGTTCCCAATTTTCCCAATATTATTAAAAAAGGTTTTCCCCGCACCTGCGGGGGTGATCCTGCGGGGAAAGTCAACTTGTCGCACGTGGTGGAGTTTTCCCCGCACCTGCGGGGGTGATCCGGCGAGTGGGAAGCGAAAATTTACGCGATGGCAGTTTTCCCCGCACCTGCGGGGGTGATCCTTGTGCGCCACCGCATAGCAAGCTTTTCGCAGGGTTTTCCCCGCACCTGCGGGGGTGATCCTGATTTGTATGACATTTGCGAGGTTATATCGGAGTTTTCCCCGCACCTGCGGGGGTGATCCTGCCTTTGACAATGCCCTCAATAAGCAGCGGCAGTTTTCCCCGCATCCGCGGGGGTGATCCGGGTACAGATGATGCCGACCGCATGGCAAATGCGTTTTCCCCGCATCCGCGGGGGTGATCCGAAAGCAGGCGTCAACCTCCGGACGGTGTTTAGGTTTTCCCCGCATCCGCGGGGGTGATCCGATACTGCGCAAGCCCTTGCGGGTACGGTGGCGGTTTTCCCCGCATCCGCGGGGGTGATCCGCGTCGAGGGTGTAAGTCTCAGCCCGGACGGCGGGTTTTCCCCGCATCCGCGGGGGTGATCCGAGGCTCGCGCCGCGCTGGGATACACGGATACGGTTTTCCTCGCACCTGCGTGGGTGATCCTTGCCCCGCTGACCGCTTGCGCTGGACGATACAGTTTTCCCCGCACCTGCGGGGGTGATCCGGAGTTGTATAAATATTTTAAGAATATTTCAAGTGAAAACGAAGGGCAATCCGGTTTGGTTCGAACGCCGGCAATACAGGCAAAATTAATATATTATCGCAGCGGAACATAAAAATGTACAGCAGCGTTTTATCATATCGAATTGAATATGTCTCAATGAAGGAATAGTACTGTCGGAAATATAAAAAGAACATGTAAGCACGCAATAAGCGAAGTCAATATTTGTAGTGAACAGAAAGAATGACGCTGAATGTCATATGTTGCTTTTTTTGACGGATAAAGGTATAATATAACCGATTAAAGGGCAATTGCAGAATGCTGCAATGAAATTGTACGCACTGAGAGGTAAAAAAATTGAACAGATTATCCAAAGAGCTTTCAGCGGCGGTTTTCCTGCAAAAGCCATGACAATGATGTCTACATAACAACAGGTTTGATCAAGGAGGAAAAAATGACAATTGTTTTGATTATTTTGGTGGTGCTTGCACTGCCGTATCTGATATGTAAGTAGAGCAAAGCAATTCTTGTGGGCTGCCCTGTTCGGTGCAGGAAAAAATGCTGTTTCATGTGCAATATCGGAGTGAGCCGCAGCAAGTGCATTTTTGCACTCGAGACAACAGTTTTATCCTCACCTGCGGGAAAAACAAAACACCGTAAAAACGGAGGAAAAACATGAGCAACGGAACGAAAGTTAGATTGGGGCTGATAGTGTTTGCCCTCGGTATGCTGATTATGGTGTCAGCGTTTTGCCCGCCGTCATGTACGGTGAGACTGATTACGCGGCAACATCGGAAAACAAAAGCAACAGGAGAGTTGTGAAATGTCTGCGATTCTCAAATTTGATTGACAGAGCAGGCGTTTTCCGGCATATGCAGCAGTCACATTCGATTATTCAACGGTTGCTGCCGAGTGCGGAAGGCAACGTCGAAACCAACAGAAAACACGGGAAGCACTGTCCGTTACGGAAGGCTTCCCGTGTTTGTTTTTGAAGAAGTAATCGGTTGCTTGCCGAAACACTGCGGCCGAGCGGAGAACTTCAGCCCGCGCGGCAGGTTCAGCGGCTGCGGTTATCGGAGGTCTTCCGGTGTATCGGAATTTTCCGCCGTATCGGAGGGTGCTGTTTTGCCGGAGTCTGCATTGTCATTTGCATTTGAGATTTCGCCGTCGGACTCTTCCCCGCCCTTCTGCGGTTCATCATCGTTATGCGGCGCAAGCGCAACGCTTGCAACCCTGTGCCCCTCGTCGATTTTCATCAGTCGAACGCCCTGCGTGTTGCGGGAAATGACGGAAATCGTATCGACGGGAACGCGAATGACAACGCCGTCATCACGGATAAGCATCAGATCCTCATTGCCTTCGGAAACTTTGAGGCAAACAAGCTTGCCGGTTTTTTCGGTGATATTCATTGCAATAATGCCCTTGCCGGCGCGGCCCTGAACGCGGTAGGCGTCCTCTTCCGTGCGCTTGCCCATGCCGTTTTCGGTGATGGCAATGACGCAGCTGCCGGGTTTGACCATGGACATATCAACAACGCAGTCGCCCTCGGAGAGTTTGATGGCGCGAACGCCGGAGGCATTTCTGCCCATTGAGCGAACATCCTGCTCGCTGAAACGGATGCTCATTCCGTCCCGTGTGCCGATAATGAACTCATCATCGCCTGCGGAGAGCGCAACGCTGATAAGCTCGTCACCCTCGCGGAGGTTTTGAGCAATCAAGCCGCCCTTGCGAATGTTTGAAAAATCGGAGAGCGGGGTTTTTTTGATAACACCCTGCCGTGTGCAAAGAACGAGATAGCCGCCCTCGGTCTGCCTGCCGATGGGGAATGCGGCGGTAACGAACTCGCCCGTCTGCAATTGCAGCAGGTTGACTATGGGCGTGCCCTTTGCGGTGCGGCTTGCTTCCGGAATGGAATAGCATTTAATGCGGAAAGCGCGGCCCTTGTTTGTGAAGAACATGATATAGGAATGCGTGCTTGTGACGAAAATATCCTCAAGGAAATCCTCTTCACGGGTTGCTCCCGCACTGATGCCGACGCCGCCTCTGCGCTGCGTGCGATAGGTTGCTTCCGCAATGCGCTTGATGTAGCCGTGATGGGTGCAGGTAACAACCATGTCTTCTTCCTGGATGATGTCATCCATATCGATGTCTTCAACGATCTTTGTGATTTCGGTGCGGCGCGGATCGGCAAAGCGGCGCCGAATCTCGAGCATTTCATCTTTTACAACGCCCATAAGTTTGCCTTCGTCCGCAAGCAGGGAAGCAAGGTATTCAACCGTGCGCTTAAGCTCGCCGTACTCGGCTTCCAACTTTTCGCGCTCAAGCCCCGTCAGCCTTTGCAGCCGCATGTCAAGTATCGCCTGCGCCTGCCGTTCACTGAAACCGAAACGTGCAATCAGCCTTTCCTTTGCTTCTGCGCCGTTTGCACTGGCTTTGATGATGGCAATGACTTCGTCAATATTGTCGAGTGCGATCATAAGGCCTTCCAAGATGTGCAGCCTTTCGCGGGCTTTGTCAAGGTCAAACTGTGTGCGGCGGGTGACAACATCCTTTTGATGCGCAATGTAGTGATAAAGCATTTCGCGAAGGTTGAGCACCTTGGGTTCGCCGTTCACAAGCGCGATCATGATAACGCCGAAAGTATCCTGAAGCTGAGTGTGCTTATACAGATTGTTCAGCACAACGTTTGCATTGACATCCTTTTTAAGCTCGATAACAATGCGCATTCCCGCGCGGGAGCTTTCGTCGCGAAGGTCGGAAATGCCGTCCACGCGCTTCTCGTGAACAAGCTCCGCAATTTTTTCAACAAGCTTTGCTTTGTTGACCTGATACGGAATTTCCGTGACGATGATTCGTGAACGATCGGCCTTGTATTGCTCGATCTCGCTCTTTGCGCGAACAAGGATCTTTCCCCTGCCTGTAAAATATGCATGGCGAATGCCGACATCGCCCATGATGACGCCGCCGGTCGGAAAGTCCGGGCCGGGGATATAGTTCATCAGCTCGTCGATCGTGATATCGGGATTGTCAATCATTGCGGCACAGGCATCGACAGCCTCGCCGAGATTATGCGGCGGAATGTTTGTTGCCATGCCGACAGCAATGCCGTTTGAGCCGTTCACAAGAAGGTTCGGGTATCTTGCGGGCAATACCGCGGGCTGCATCAGCGTTTCGTCAAAATTCGGGTAAAAATCAACCGTGTTCTTGTCAAGATCGCGGAGCATTTCGAGAGTGAGCCTGCTCATGCGCGCTTCGGTATAACGCATTGCAGCGGCGGGGTCGCCGTCAACGCTGCCGAAATTGCCGTGACCTTCAACAAGGGGGTAACGAGTGGAGAAGGGCTGGGCAAGGCGCACCATTGCATCGTAAACCGCCGTATCGCCGTGCGGATGGTATTTGCCGAGAACGTCGCCGACAAGGCGCGCACTCTTTCTGAAGGGCTTGTCGGGCTGCATACTCAGCTCGTCCATTGCGTAAAGAATGCGCCTGTGAACGGGTTTCAGCCCATCGCGCACATCGGGAAGCGCACGGCTGATGATAACAGCCATTGCGTATGATATAAAGCTGCGCTTCATTTCACCCACAAGGTTTATGGGCAATATTCTGCCGCCTTCAACATCGGTCGGCAGCTCGTTTGTTCCGAGCATTTCAAGATTGGGTCTTTTTTTGTTTTCGTCCATTATTTCTCCTGCATGAAAGGTGCGGAGCCTGCCGCAGTCGGTGCATTGCACCTTTCGTTGGTCGTCAAGTCATTGAATCGTGTTAATAATTTCGGATTGCAGAGTTCAAAGCTCTTAATCTGCCGTTTGAAAATTGAAACGTTTCCGAATCAAACGTCAAGGTCGGCAACGAGCTTGCTGTTCTGCTCAATAAATTCGCGGCGCGGTTCAACCCTGTCGCCCATCAAAAGGGTGAAAGTTTCGTCCGCAAGCATTGCATCGTCCATTGTGACGCGAAGCATAATGCGGTTTGCGGGATCCATTGTCGTGTCCCAAAGCTGTTCGGGGTTCATTTCGCCCAAACCTTTGTAGCGTTGGATGTAGATTTTATCCCTGCCGATTTCGTCAAGAGTTTTGTTCAGCTCTTCGTCCGAATAGACATAGCGTTCCGTATTGCCCTTTTTGATGAGATAGAGCGGGGGCTGGGCAATGTAAACATAGCCGCGCTCTATCATCGGCCGCATGTGCCGATAGAAGAACGTCAGCAGCAGCGTGCGAATATGGCTTCCGTCAACATCGGCATCGGTCATGCAGATGATTTTGTGATAGCGGAGCTTGGTTTCGTCAAAATCCGCATCCATGCCCGCACCGAATGCGGTTATCATGCATTTGATTTCCGCATTGCCGAGAATTTTGTCCAAACGGGTTTTTTCAACGTTCAGAATCTTTCCGCGCAGCGGAAGGATGGCCTGAAAATGCCTGTCGCGTCCTTCCTTGGCGGAACCGCCTGCGGAGTCGCCCTCAACGATGAACAGTTCGCATTTTGAAGGATCTTTTTCGGAGCAGTCCGCAAGTTTGCCGGGCAGTGCGGCGGAATCCAAAACGGACTTGCGTCTGGTCAGCTCGCGTGCCTTGCGCGCCGCTTCCCTTGCGCGGCTTGCACTGAGGCATTTGTCGAGAATAAGCTTTGCCTGCGCCGGGTTCTCTTCAAGATAGGTCGTCATGCCGGCCGTCACGGCGTTGTCAACAAGGGTTCTTATGTAGGCATTGCCGAGTTTTGTTTTTGTCTGCCCTTCAAACTGCGGCTCTGTCAGCTTAACGCTGATGATAGCGCTCAAACCTTCGCGGATGTCGTCTCCGGTCAGGTTCTGGTCGCTGTCTTTAAGGATTTTAAACTTTCGGGCGTAGTCATTGATGACCCTTGTCATTGCCGCACGGAAACCCGCAAGGTGGCTGCCGCCCTCGATGGTGTTGATGTTGTTGGCATAGGTAAAAACATTTTCGCTGTAGCCGTCGTTGTATTGCAGCGCAACTTCAACGCTTGCCGTTTCAAGCGGATTATCGTTCTTTACAGCGGAAAAATAAATCGGGTCGGGGTGCAGAACTTCTTTGTTTTTGTTGATATAGCGAACGTATTCAACAACCCCGCCTTCGTAATGGAAGCTGTCCTGCACGGGCGGGTCGCAGCGTTCATCCGTCACGATGATGCGCACGCCGCCGTTTAGGAACGCAAGCTCGCGCAGCCGTCGAACAAGGATATCGTATTCATAGTTCACTTCGTCAAAAATTTCTTCGTCGGGAACAAAATGAATCGTTGTGCCGTGCTCGTCCGCTCCGCAGTTGCCCACGATTTCAACCTCCGTGACCTTTATGCCGCGGCGGCAGATCTGCCGGTAAATATGCCCGTCCCGACGCACCTCGGCGGTAAGCTCCGTGCTCAATGCGTTAACAACGGAAAGACCGACACCGTGAAGGCCGCCTGAGACCTTATAGCCGCTGCCGCCGAATTTGCCGCCCGCATGAAGCATGGTAAGTGCGACTTCAAGCGCGGATTTGCCGGTTTTGGGATGAATGTCAACGGGAATGCCCCTGCCGTTGTCAACAACGGTAATGGAGTTGTCCGCATGAATGGTAACATAAATATGAGTGCAGAATCCCGCCATTGCTTCATCGATGGAGTTATCGACGATTTCATAAACAAGGTGGTGCAGGCCTCTTGAATCGGTTGAACCGATATACATGCCCGGGCGGCGGCGAACGGCCTCCAATCCTTCAAGCACCTGTATTTGCGAAGCGTTATAAGTCGTTTCCATTTTTAAAATTATTTCCTTTCAGAGTAAAACCCGCGGCATTTTTGAAAAACCGCCGCCTGCGGAGCCCTGTCCGCCGGGATTTTTATGTCGGGCTGTTTTGGGGAGAACGCCGACCGTATGATTTAAAACAACCACAAAACGGCGTTTGTTTATACAATGTTAAATCAACACAGAATCAATTTTCTGCTGACAGAATTTTTTTGAGTTTGCCGCCGCTGCATTCAAACACCGTCATGTTCGGCACCTGTTCAAGGCCGTCGAGAGTTGTGGATGTTAAAAAGCATTGGCAATCAAATGCGCTTGAAAGCAGCTCCCGCTGCCTGTCGCCGTCCAGTTCGCTCAGAACATCGTCCAAAAGCAGAACCGGCGCCTCGCCCCGAACGCGGCGCATAAGCGCAAGCTCGCTCAGTTTAAGGCTCAACGCTGCCGTGCGCTGCTGCCCCTGGGAACCGAAAACGCGGACGTCGCGTCCGTTGAGCAGAATGCCGATGTCGTCCCGGTGCGGCCCCTTGGTTGTGCAGCCGCGGCGGATATCCTCCGCCCGTGCCTTGCAGAGTGCATCCCCGAGTGCGGCGCGCGCGCCGTCGCCCTCGAAGGGAACGGAGGGTTTGTAGTAGGTAAAAAGCTCTTCCGGTTCATGCCCGACAGAGGAATTGCCCGTGATGCTGCGGTTCAGATCCCGCGCAGCGGTGCTGAGCCTGTCAAGAAAATCGCGGCGAAGCAGCATGACCGAACCGCCGAGCTCCGCAAGCTTATCGTCCCACATGTCGAGAAGTTCAATGTTCGGTTCGAACGGAAAACTTGTTTTCAAAAGCGCGGTGCGCTGCTTGAGGGCGGCATTATATTGCTGCAAACGGTAAAAATATGCAGGTCGAAGCTGGCAAAGCTCCATGTCCATAAAGCGGCGGCGGGTTTCGGGAGAGTCCTTGACGAGGGAGAGATCCTCGGGTGAAAACATTACGGCGTTCAGAACGCCCATAAGCTCGCCCATGCGTCTGATGCGCTGCCCATCGATAAAAACCTGTTTCGGTGCGCCGGAAAACAGCTTGAGTTCAATGCTGTGCTTCCCCGTTGCACTCACAAGCTCAATGCCCGCATATGCCTTGTCGGAAAGGGAGTTGATAAGTTCCGCATCGCGGCGCGTTCGGTGGCTCCTGCCCAACGCAGCAAGGAAAACGGATTCCAGAATGTTCGTCTTGCCCGCCGCATTTGCGCCCACAATGACGTTAAGCCCCTTTGCAGGCTCAAACCGCAGCTCCGTATAACTTCTGAAACAATAAAGTCTTACGGCGGTGATGTACACGCAAAGCCTCCGCCCTGCCGCATTATGCGGCATTATTACCTTCGTTCTATTATACCATATTTTAAGGAGTTCGGCAAGCCCGAAAGGCGCATTTAAAGGTACATTTATATAGGTAGGAGAAATGAGGAATTGGGAGCACCGAGCGGAGTGTGGAAAGTTAAGAGCGGAGTTTGAAGAGTGGAGAGTGGAGCTGAAGGCACTCGGTTGCCTCCCCTGCAAGGGGAGGGGGACCGCAGAGCGGTGGAGGGGTTTTGATTAAGGGTGTGGAGAGTGGAGCTGAAGGCACTCGTTTGCCTCCCCTGCAAGGGGAGGGGGACCGCAGAGCGGTGGAGGGGTTTTGATTAAGAGAGTGGAGAGCGGAGAGTGAAGGGTGCGGGTTCTCCACTTACCGATGTGCTGAACCCGCACCCAGGCGTATTGTACGGATGACGTTTCTTCTCTTTTCAATTTTTAAATGTTCCTCATACTTGCGGTGCAAGCAAAAGACGGCTGAAGAACGAGCTCAAAATATATCTTCATTCTGTCCCGAAACGGTCTTGACTTTGTACAAAATCCGAGTATAATGTGATATGCACTTGAAAGAGTGAATGCACCTTTAGCTCAGCTGGTAGAGCACCTGACTCTTAATCAGGGTGTCCAGGGTTCGAGCCCCTGAAGGTGTACCAACAAAAAGTCCTTGTTTTGCAAGGGCTTTTTTAATTTGCTTTATGCTTAATTTGCTTAAAGGGACATGCGGGTCTTTTGCGTGCCCTTGACTTTTCACCGAATCGGTTCTATAATCATTGCATATAAAAAAGAGTCTGAAGGAGGGTTAATCCATGCAGCTTCTTGTTATCACGATCGACGATTGCGATGAATTTCTTGCAACGCTTGAAGGGCTTCGCGCACACGGAATGAACGGCATTGTTTTTCAGTCCACAAGCCTTAAACACGCATTGCTGAACAGCAACGTTGACGCACCGCCGATTTTCGGTCGAGTCAGCAAAATCATGAGCCATGATTTTGAATCCAGTCACACTGCGTTTTTGCTGCTGAACGATGATCAACTTGAGCACGCAAAGCGCGTTATCCGCCGCAACACGCACGGATTGGGCAAAAAAGGCGTCATGTTCACGCTGCCCGTGCTTTCGTTCGAAGGAATCGATGCGGAATAACGCACGCGGAACGGTAATCGAAAACCGACTTAAGTAAATATAAAACGGAAACCGCCGTTCGGCGGCATTCCGAAGAATAAGCGCGCTGAAAGATACCGACAGCGTGTTCATTGGTACGCGGCAGAAAAGCGGCGCATGTTCCACCGCGCCGGTGTGCGCGAAATTTGTCGAAAATTCGCACCGCCGGATAAAAGGCGGAATTCGAACTGAAAGGAAAAACAACATGAAAATTCTGCTGATTCTTGCAATCGCTATGGCGGGCGGCCTTGCCCTGTCCCGCCTTATGAAGCTGCTCAACCTGCCCAATGTCACGGGCTACCTTATTGCAGGCATTCTGATAGGTCCCTTTGTGCTGAAACTTGTCACAAACGTTGATATTAAAAGCGCAAAGATTATCACAACCACCGCATTGGGTTTCATTGCTTTTTCGATCGGCGGCGAATTTAAGCTGTCCCTGCTGAAAAAACTCGGCGGCAAAATAGTCGTTATCACCGTTGTGCAGGCTGTTATGACCGTGCTTCTTGTGCTGCTTGCGCTTTTGCTTGTGCCGGGTGAATACCGCGTTCCTCGTGCGCTGCTTCTCGGTGCAATTGCGGCTGCAACGGCACCTGCCGCAACACTGCTTGTTGTTCGCCAATACAAGGCAAAGGGCCCCGTTACGGACACGCTCCTGCCCGTTACGGCGTTTGATGATGCGGTCGGCCTGATGATCTTCTCCCTCTGCTTTGCACTTGCACAGGCATTTGCCTCCGGCGATGCGCTGACGGTTCAGGCAATCGTGCTTGATCCGCTGCGCGAGATCGGTCTTTCCCTGCTTACGGGCGGCGTTATGGGTGCCGTGCTTGCGTTTGTAATGCGCTTTTTCAAGTCCAAAGCAAACCGTCTCTGCCTGATGCTTGCGGCGGTTTTTGCCTGCGTTGCACTTTCGGAAATGTGGGAGCTTTCTTCACTGCTGACCTGCATGATGCTTGGCGCGGTGTTTGCAAACATGCGCAGCGACTCTGTCATTGCGATGGAGCTTTGCGAGGGCTGGACGCCTGCATTGTTCATGCTTTTCTTCGTGCTTTCGGGTGCGGAGCTTGATTTTTCAATCCTGCTGACGGTCGGGATTCCGGGCATTATCTATATCATTGCACGTTCCGCCGGCAAGTATTTCGGCGCGTTCACCGGAGCGGCAATGTCCCATGCCGATCCAAAGGTGCGCAAATACCTCGGCATCACGCTGCTTCCGCAGGCAGGTGTTGCAATCGGCATGGCGCAGATGGTTGCCGCAAGCGACCTTCCGCAAACGCTTTCCGCGCAGGTTGTGACGGTTGCACTGTTTGCAACACTTGTTTATGAACTTGCGGGCCCCGTGCTGACAAAGCTTGCGCTTGCAAAGGCAGGTGAAATTTCGGCTGAAAATCTCGGAAAAAAGAAAAAGACAGCTGCTGCCGTCGAAAGCACTGCGGATGTACCGCAGGCGTAAACCGAGCGAGACGAAAAGCCGAAACATATCAGATTAATATTGAATTAAAAGAAAAGGGAGAATGCAGACCGAACCGCGTCTCCCCTTTTTATTCGCCTGTGCTTCGTTCCAATATGCACCGCAAGATATGGTGCCGCACCGATTGTGCATAATCTGTTCGGCCGACTGAACTTTTCCGCATTTGCCCCAAGATATTGTGCCGCCCGGCAGGGTTATCCACATGAGTTTTCCACAATCAGACCCCGTTTTCCACAGAGTTATCCGCAAGAGAGGGAGTTATCCTCAACCTTCGTGAGCAAAACAGCCGCAAAATGCGGAAAACTCCGAAATTTGGCGGTGTACAGGCTTGTTTATGTGTGGATAAGTCTGTGGATAATGTGGAAAACCCTGTTGACAGTTTCGGAAAACCCCGCAAATATACCAAATTTCGCCCGCTTTTGACAGGGTTTTCCGCAATTTCCACATTCTTCGCCGCAGAATAACCCGCAGAAAGTCAACAGGTTATCCACAAGGGAATGAGGAATTGGGAATGAGGAATTAGGAATTAGGAATTAGGAATTATTTTTCTCGGTTGAACAGAGGGGTGCGGGTGCACCTTTAATTACTCATTGCTCACTGCTAATTGCTCATTGAAAATATATTGCTGCTTTTTCCTCTTTGCGGAGCATTTTTTTAAAAAACCTTATTGACAAACGGGATTTGATGTGCTAAAGTACCAAGGACGTCCCCTCGAGGGGGCTTTATTTAGCTTGAGTTCATATCGTTTGCCCGAATTGCGGCTTGCCTTGTGCTGGGGGAAGCGGGTTCAGCGGCGGCGCGGGCTCAGGCAGACTACAAGGAGGCTCTACCATGCGCGTAAAGATCACACTCGCTTGCTCCGAATGCAAGCAGAGGAACTACAATACGTTCAAAAACAAGAAGAACGATCCTGACAGGCTCGAGTTCAAAAAGTATTGCCGTTTCTGCCGTAAGCATACTCTCCACAAGGAATCCAAATAAGGAACAAGGAGAACGCTATGAAAAAAGAAGTAAAACAGACAGGCGAAAAGAAGCCGGGCTTTTTCAAAAAAGTCGGCGGATTTTTCTCCCGCATCGGAACTTATTTCAAAGAAGTTTTTGCTGAAACCAAAAAGCTCAGCTGGCCCGGCAAAAAAGAACTTGTCGGATATACCCTTGCTGTTATCGGCTTTGTTGCACTGATGGCAGTTCTCATGTGGGTGCTGGATCTCGGCTTCAGCAAAGGCATCGGCGCACTTGCCAAAATCGTTGTTAAATAAGGATTGCCAATGACGGACGAAGTAAGGACTCATTACGGGGATGACACCCCGCTTGATGCCCGGTGGTACGTCGTCCATACCTACTCCGGATACGAAAACAAAGTCAAGGAAGACCTTGAAAAAACAATTGAGAACCGCAATCTTCAGGATTTGATTCTCGAGGTTAAGTATCCCACAGAGCAGGTCACGGAGCTCAAGGAGGGTTCAAAGAAGCCCAAGACGGTGCTTCGCAAGGTGTACCCCGGTTATGTCATGGTCAAAATGGTCATGAACGACAACACATGGTATATTGTTCGCAACACCCGCGGCGTTACCGGCTTTGTAGGCCCGGGAAGCAAGCCGATTCCCCTCACCGACGAGGAGGTCACGGCAATGGGCGTTGAACGTATGCAGCTTGAGCTGGATATCAAAGTCGGCGAACACGTCCGTGTTGTTTCCGACCCGTTTGCGAATTTCATCGGTACGGTTCAGGCAATCGACCCCGAAACGCAGCGGATTCGCCTCATAATTTCCCTTTTCGGCAAGGAAACGCCGATCGAGCTGGATTTTGTCGAGGTTCAAAAACTCTGATTTTTTTCAAACACCGTAACCCCGTATGTTTTTCCGTTTTAAATTAAACGGATTTGCATAGTGGGAGGAAAAGCGGACAGCTTGCGCCGCTTGCTCAACAGCACGGAGCAGCGCGCCGGATAACGCTCCGCCGTTCCGCTCGCACCACATTATTTTTAGGAGGAATATCAAAATGGCAAAGAAGATTACAGGCTTTGTCAAGCTGCAAATCCCCGCAGGCAAAGCGACCCCTGCACCGCCCGTAGGCCCCGCACTCGGCCAGCACGGCGTTAACATCATGGGCTTCTGCAAGGAGTTCAACGAGCGCACCTCAAAGCAGGCGGGTCTCATCATTCCCGTTGTCATCACGGTTTACCAGGATCGTTCGTTCACCTTCATCACCAAGACCCCTCCCGCAGCCGTTCTCATCAAGAAGGCTTGCGGAATCGAGAGCGGTTCCGGTGTGCCCAACAAGACCAAGGTTGCGAACATCACCAAAGCACAGGTTAAAGAAATTGCTGAGCTCAAAATGCCCGACCTCAACGCAGCAAGCCTTGAAGCGGCAATGAGCATGGTAGCCGGCACCGCACGCAGCATGGGCGTTGTCGTTGTTGACTGAGGAAACAGCGTGGGAGGCATCAGCCGTTATCACCACAAGGAGGATTAAACAACTATGAAGCATGGCAAAAAGTATATCGAAAGCGCAAAGTCTTTCGACAATCAGAAGCTCTATGATCCCGAAGAGGGTATTTCCGTAGTCCTTTCCACCGCAAAGGCAAAGTTCGACGAAACCATTGAAGCGCATATCCGTCTGGGCGTTGACTCCCGTCACGCAGACCAGCAGGTTCGCGGCGCAGTCGTTCTGCCCCACGGCACCGGTAAGGTCGTTCGCGTTCTCGTTTTCGCAAAGGGCGACAAGGCTCGCGAAGCACAGGAAGCGGGCGCGGATTTCGTCGGCGATGAAGATATGGTCAAAAAGATTCAGACCGAAAACTGGTTCGGTTTTGATGTCTGCGTTGCAACTCCCGATATGATGGGCGTTGTCGGTCGAATCGGCCGCGTTCTCGGCCCGAAGGGCTTGATGCCCAACCCCAAGAGCGGCACCGTCACCATGGATGTTGCAAAGGCAATCACCGATATCAAAGCAGGTAAAGTTGAATACCGCGTTGATAAGACCAACATCTGCCACTGCCCCGTCGGTAAGGTCAGCTTCGGCAAAGAAAAGATCGGCGAGAACCTCAACACTTTGATGGACGCTATCATTAAGGCAAAGCCCGCAGCGGCGAAGGGTACCTATATTAAGAGCCTCGTACTCTCCACCACCATGGGCCCCGGCGTCAAGTTCAACGGCATGAAGTTCTGATTTCACCTTTGATATGACCCAAATCACGGCGGCGCACCCCCAAAAGCGGGGTGTGCCGCTTTTTCGGTTCAATGCCGTATGAGGCTGAGACTGTACACATGTACAGGTTGCATTTTTCCGAGCGGTTTGCTATACTTATTTCAGGGGAACATTCGTTCCGCAGCGTTTGCTGACTATTAACAGGGAGGATGCTGCAATGGCAAAGAAAAAGAAAAATAAATACACGGTCAATATCCTTTGGAAGGATCGGCGGCGCAGGCTCGGAATGCCCCTGAGTTTTCAGCGTTACCGTCTGGGCGAGGACAGGTTGTTTTATGAAAAAGGCTTTTTAAGTACTACGGTTGACGATATCCTGCTGTACAGAGTTCGGGATATAAGTGTAAAAATCTCATTTTGGCAGCGCCTTACGGGCGTCGGCACGGTAACGGTCAACTCTTCCGATCAGACAATGCCTGTGCTTGTTATGCGCGATATTAAGCGTCCCCGTGAAGTTAAAGAAATGCTTCATCAACAGGTCGAAAAAGCGAAAATCGCCTATCGCGTCCGCTATAATGAAATGATGGGCGCGGCGGGTGACGCAAACGGGGATGGGATCCCCGATGTGCTTCAGGATGGAAATTTTGATGCATAGTGCAAACCAGTTTTCAATGCGCAATGCGCAGTCAACGTGAGTCGGTGGGAAGAAATACCCTCTCCGCTCACGTTTTGTTTTGAGTTCTGCCGCCGCTGCCGATATTAAACCTGAATTTTTCTGCGCGAAGCCTGTTTCACTGCACGGTTTTCTGAATAATCATATACAATCCGGAATCAGGGGCGTATAAGAAACTTATGTGAAAAAACTGTGACAAATCTTTAAAATAATGTTGCAATTCGGAAACAATGGTGCTACAATATATGTGTACAACATATTTGTGCATTAATTATCTACATCCGAAGGAGAGTCCAACATGAAAGCATTTCGCAAACCCATCGCATTGCTTGTGGCCTTGCTGATGGCAATCATTCCTTTTTGCGGCTTTGCAGAAGCCGGCCCCGTTCGAACCGAGCTTGACGACGCATTGAATGTTTCGGGCGGAACACTCAGCTTTTCCGACGGCGGAACAGAATATCCCATGCAGGCTGTCACAGTTGATGAGCGTGTCTGCGCAAAGACAACAAACCAAACCGTCGGCAGGGCAACCTCCTCTGTAACGCTGACTGCAAGTGTTGCGGCGGGCACGGTTTTGAAATACGACATTAAAACCAGCACGGAACCGACCTACGACAAATTCACGCTCACCGTGAACGGTGCCGTGATTGCAGCGCACACAATGCATGGCATAAACGATTGGACGGAAAAGTCCTATGTCGTGACAGAGACAGGCGACTTCACTTTCGTTTTCGGTTATACCAAGGATTCTTCCGTTGACAGGAACGAGGATACCGTCTGGTTGGACAATATCCGCTTTGAAGAGCCTGTTTCCGTGACGGGAATCGAACTTCCCGCAAATGAAACCGTCTATATCGGCACGCCGCTCACGCTTGTTCCCGTTATCTCTCCCGAAAACGCAACGATTCAAACTGTTGCATGGGCAACGGACAACGAAGAGGTTGCAACCGTCAACGCGGCAGGCGTTGTTACCGCTGTTGCGCAGGGTGAATGCAATATCACGGCAACAACTGCCGACGGCGGATTCACCGCAACAACTCATATAACCGTTCCTGCGCCCGTATCGCCGGAATCCGTTGAACTGAATTTCACCGAGGGCGATCTCGCGGCGGGCAGCTACGTTACCAATGTTTTTGCAACAGTACTTCCGGAAAATGCATACGATAAAACGGTAACTTGGGAATCTTCCGACACAAGTCTTGTGACCGTTACCTCCGCGGGCAAAATCTCCGCAATGAGCAATGTAAGCGGCACCGTTGTTGTCACTGCAACGACAGCGAACGGCCTTTCGGCTTCAATCACCGTCAACGTTATCGCGCCCGATGATATGCCCGGGCTTGCGGATTTTCCGTTCACTCCCGCTGAAGTGGACACCGACTACACCGGCGTTATTGCGTGGAACGTTGTCCCCCACCTGCGCTTCCCACGGTCAACGGCAACAACAAGCTTCCTGTCAACCACCAACGCTGTCGGATACGAATTTGAGCTTGTTGAAGGCAAAACATACGATTTCCTGACTTATTCGCCCAACGGGCTGCGCTTCGACACATATCTCAACGTTATCGCACCCGACGGCAGCTATCTTGTTTGCGACGATGAATCCGCAGGGCTCGGATTCGGACAGAAACTTGATGTTACTGCACCGATGAGCGGCACATATCGCGTGCTTGTTTCCGCTTATCATTATTACGGTGTCGGCGAATACGGTCTCCGCGTTGCGGAACATCCGTACATTGTGCCGACCGGCGTTGAGTTTGCGGCGGACAGCACGGAACTCCCCATCGGCGGAACGGAGCGGCTTGTTTACAGCCTTATTCCCGCAAATGCAACAAACCAAAACGTAACGTTCACTTCCTCCGATGAGTCCGTTGTGACCGTCAGCGAGAACGGCATTGCATCCGGCATTGCAGTCGGTTCGGCAATTATCACCGTAACCACCGAAGAGGGCGGATTTACCGACACGATTACCGTCAACGTTGTGAACCGCACGGTTCTGTTCGAAGAAACATTTGACAACAGCCCCAACGACAGATGGGTTCGCCGAACGGGTGCTGCAAGCGATACCTATTGGTATTTCTCAAACGGTGCAAAGGCACATGGTGGTTCGGGCGGTTTTGCGGCATCCGACTCCTTTGATGAAGACTATTCCGCAAGCCCCGACAACTGGCTCATCTCCCCCGCCATTGAGCTTTCCGGAGACAGTGCGGTCTATACTCTTCAATATTTCGTCTCCTGCGACGGATTTGCCGGTGAACATTACGAACTCAGACTCAGCACGACCGATAATTTGAATGCGAGTTTCACCGAGGTGCTTTTGAGCGAAACACTCTCCAACACTTCATATGAGGCACGCGTTATCGATCTCTCCGCATATAAAGGACAGACAATTTACCTTGCGTGGCATCACTGCAATTGCACGGATGTTATGTCCCTCCTGCTTGACACCGTAACGGTCATCGGTGCGGGCGGCGAAACCCCCGAACCGGTTCCCGGTGATGTAAACGGCAGCGGCACGATTGAAACAGCGGATGCACTCCTCGTTCTCCGCTATATGCTCGGCGTGGAAACTCTTACGGAGGAACAGCTTGCAGCGGCGGATTTCGACGGCAGCGGTACCGTTGATCAGGCGGATGCACTGCTCATTCTTCGCGCTGCACTCGGAATCGGTGCATAAAGCGGCACGGTTCAGGCTCCTTTCCGCAAAAGCGGGTGAAACGGAGCAACTCACACATTCTTAATGCAATTTTCTTTTGCGGAGTGCTTGGAACTCACTCCGCACGATCGGGGAATACAAAGTGCACGAAAACCACCTGCCGAACGGCGGGTGGTTTTCGTATGCTGAATTATATGCTTTTATGTCCGGCAGCTTTCTGCGGCGAGGCACGGTGCGCCGGCGCAGTGTCAGCTTTTGATGCTTTCCTCAATAAAGGCATTCGCCGCCGAAAGCAGCTCATTGGCTTTCTGCTCGGCCTCCTCAGGTTTTTTTGCGGAAGCACTGATGTAAAGCTTCAGCTTGGGTTCTGTTCCGCTCGGGCGGACAATAACGGAGGAGTTTCCGCCTTCGCTGAAAGTAAAACGAAGAACATTGCATTGCGGCAGCTGAGCAGCAAAAGAAAGATTAAACTCGAAATCCTTTGTTGTTCCGTTGGAATAATCCTCAAAAACTTTAACCTTGTGCGCACCGAACTGCTGCGGCGTTTTGCTGCGGAGGTCGCTCATTGCGCGGCAAATGCGTTCCATGCCCTCACGGCCCGCAAGGGTGTAGGATTTTGTTTTTTCAAAATAGCAGCCGAATTTTTGGTAAATCTCCTGCAGCATGTTCCAAAGAGTTGACCCTTTGCTCTCGCAGTAAATTGCCGCTTCGCAAACGAGAAGAGCGGTTGAGATTGCATCCTTATCGTGAACGAAATCGCCGGCAAGGAAGCCGTAACTCTCCTCAAAACCGAACATGAAAGTGCCCTTGTGCTGCTTTGCGGCAAGATCGATTTGCTCTGCAATAAAGCGGAATCCCGTCGGAACGGTGCGCATTTCAACCCCGAAAGAAGCGCATATCGCATCCGCAAGCCCGGTGCTGACGAGGGATTTAACAACGAAGGCATCATCGGGCAGCTCTCCGCGTTCGCGTCGCATGGTCAAAATATAGTAAATCAGAAGGCAGCCGATCTGGTTCCCGGTAAGGGGACGATATTTTCCGCCCTTTGAGCGGCAAATGACGCCAAGCCTGTCGGAATCCGGGTCCGTTGCAAGAAGAAGTTGTGCATCGGTTTTTTTCGCAAGCTGCAAGGCGAGTGTAAATGCGTTCGGATCTTCGGGGTTCGGTGCCGCAACGGTCGGAAAATCGCCGTCGGGCTGTGCCTGTTCTTCAACAACGCGCAGTTTTTTAAGCCCTGCCCGCTTTAAAATCTCCGTCACGGGAACAAGCCCCGCGCCGTGCAGCGGAGTGTAAACCACGCGAAAGTTTGCGCCGCGCTCCTGCATCAATTCGGGATTGAGGCGGAGAGAAAGAGCTTTTTTATAGTATGCTTCATCAACAAGATCGCTGACGGTGCAGATCATCTGGCTTTCGTTCACCGAAGCGGGTGAGCTCGTGTCGATGTCGAAATAATCTGCGCGGCGGATGCTTTCAAAAATCTTTTCCGCAAGCTCGGGACCGACCTGTCCGCCGTGCGACCAGTAGACTTTATAACCGTTGTACTGCGGCGGATTGTGGCTTGCGGTGATTACGATGCCCGCTGCGCACCATAATTCCCGCACGGCAAACGAAAGCTGGGGAACGCTGTGAATGGAAGAAAAAACAAAACTGCGAATGCCGCAGACGGCAAGCGTTCGCGCAGCTTCATAAGCAAATTCCTTTGAGCAGCGGCGCGAATCATACGCAATGGCAACTCCGCGCGCCGCCAGTGCCGGGGATATTTTGGAAATGACGGCGGCAAGCCCCGCAGTCGCTCTACGAACGACATATACGTTCATTCTGTTTGTGCCGGCACCGAGAATGCCGCGCAGACCGGCCGTTCCGAATTCAAGCTCGGTATAAAATCTGTCTTCCTGCTCTTTTTCGTTATCCTTAACGGAAAGAAGCTCGGCGCGGGTTTTTTCATCGATCGCGCTGCTGTTAAGCCAACGCTGATATTCTGTTTTATAATCCTGCATTTCGATCCTCCTTTGTATTTTGCGGGTTAAAAACGTGCGGAGCAATCAACGGAACATGCGGCTTTTTTCAGCTGCCGGTCTTTCCGCTTTATTTGCTTTTTCCGTACCTTCCGTATTTTCCGTATTTTCCGTATTTTCCGTATCCTCCGTACCTTCCGTATCTGTCGGAATACCTTCCGTAGCGGGAATATCTTCCGTAATTCAAACCGGAAGCGGAGCTTTGAGCATTGTTCAGAACATAGCCGATGAACCTGATGCCCGTGTGCGAAAGGTTGCCGATGCCGTTGACAAGGCTGCTTTTGCGCGTGTATTCACGGCAAACAACATACACCGCACAATCGGAATATCCCGCAAGCACCTGTGCATCCGCAAGGATGGCGCAGGGCGGGGAATCCAAAATGATAAGCTCCGCAACCTCGCGCAGAGCGTTGATGAGCTCTGCCATTTTATCGGTGCGGAAAAGCTCGGCGGCATTGTCCGCAGTGGTATTACCGTTGATTACAAAAAGATTATCCACAGGCTGGCTGATAATGTCCGCAAGCTCCGCCGTGCCGTTAAGGTATTCAACCAATCCGGCCGGTTTAAGTCCGCGGAAATCGCCGATAGTTGCAGGCTTGCGCACGTCGCAATCGATAAGCACGGTGCATTTGCCTTCCTGTGCAAGTGCAACGGCGGTGTTCAGCGCAACGGTGGTTTTACCCTCGCCGGGAACGGAGCTCGCAAACAAAATGACTTTGTCGCCGTGTTCCTCGGCGGATTTTTGAATCCTGCTGCGGATAAGCTTTATTGAATCGCCGAAGTTTTTTGTAACATCGTCATCGCGAAGCGAGACGGAGTCCTTGTTGCGCAGGCGGCGATTCACGCGCTCATAGGGCAGCGTGCCGATGCAGCGAAGGTTGAGAATCGATTTGAGTTCGGCTGTGCTGCGAACGGTTTTTCGCGTTGCGGCAGCGATAACGGCCACTGCAATGCCGAGAAGAATCCCGAGTGCGGCACCCTTTTTGATACAGCTTGCGTAACTGAGGCTGTTATAGGGTGCAGAGGGAACTGCGGGAGGGCTGATGAGCGTGAGCTCCGTGTTGCCGACAACATAGTTTGCAACCTGCGGATATTTGTCGATTGCAGATACAAGAACTTTGTACGCAAGCTCGGGATCGGCAGCGGTTGTTTCAAGGGTGAAGAGCGTGGTCGTTCCTTCAACATAGGCATTGATGGAGGCGGGAAGCGTTTTAAGCTTCAGATCCTCGCATATAAGGTTGCGAAGCACGCCGCTTGTGAGTATGTACGGAAAGGTTCGCGCAAACTGCTCCGCAGTTGATTTTGAATAATAAGAAGCACTTGCACCGGACATGCCCACAACGTTGACAGTAAACGTTGCGGAGGCTTTGTACATCGGCCGATACGAACGTTTTGCGTTGTAACAGAAGAGCGCGCTGAACACAACGGCAAGCAAAAGCGGAAGCCAGAAAAGCCGAAGAAGCATCCGCAGGGAATCCTTTGCAAACACCGAAAGATCAAATGATGAATCCGCCGCATCGGCAGAGCTTTCTCTTCCGTGTGCATGTGTGCCGAAACCTGCGCGGCAGTCGTATTCGCTCATTGACGTTTCCCTCCCCCGTTATTTTCGGATGAACCGCGGCTGCCGTAGCCGCCGTAGCCGTATTTGCCGTAGTCGCCGTACCCATATTTGCCGTAATATTTTCCGTAACCGTACTGCCTGCCGTAGCCGCCGGACAAAAGCCCGCTCAGGAATCCGACCTTGCGGACATCGTTTAAAATGCAGCCGAGTATCTGCGTGCTGCCGGAAAGCGTGTCGACCGCATCGCGTATGCTTCTGCCGGAAGCGACGCCCTGCCGAACAACCATGACAGCGCAGTCCGAAAGCTCCGCATAGTATTCCGCAAGCCCGGAGCGGCACAGTGCGGGAGTGTCGATGATTATGAAATCATATTGTTCGCGGGCGGCTCGAATGAGCTTGTTCATTTTTTCGGAAACGATAATATCGGCCGCATCGCCCGAAAAATCGTTGTTCGGAAGCAGCCGAAGGTGCTTTGCGCCCTCCGGAGAAGGCAGACCCGAAACATTGCCCGTTTCAAGGCGGGCGCAGAGGCAGTCCTCATCTTTCGGTGTGATGCCGAAAAGTTTTGAAAGCCCGGGGTTGCCGTTGGTGTCGCAATTTCCGTCAATCAGCAAAACTTTGTTGCCCGCATATGAAAGCATGAAGGCAAGATTTGCTGCGGTAATTGTTTTGCCCTCGCCTTCGGCAACACTTGCAATAAGCAGGGTTTTCTGCCCGTTTTTGTTCAAAAGGTATTCAACACGCGTGCGGAGCAGGCGGAAGGTTTCCGCATAGCCGAAGCTCGTTGTGGGATTGCTGACAAGCAGGCTTTCGGAAGCGGCTTTTTTTGCGCTGCGGCCGCGGCGGAGGCGGCTGCGAAGGGTGCGCCTGTGTTTTTCGCAGCCGAAAGTCGAAAGCCGTTCACAGCTCGGCAAAAGTGCGGAAAGATCTCTTTCACTGCGGACTTTGTCGGAAAAGATGATATAAACAACGGTTGCCGAAACAATGACGGCAAACAAAATTGCGGTGTACTTAATAACGCCGCTGCGGCGGTTGAGCGCGTGAGTCGGAGCTTTCGGAACGGTGGGCTGCATAAGCACGTCCATCGCGGCGTTGGACATGACATTGTCCGTTATAAGATGATGGTTGTTTATAACGGCGCGGATTATTTTGAATGTCAGCCCGGGCGAGTCCGATGTCACTGTGAGCGACATGATGTTGGTTTCCGGAAGCTGGGATGTTGTTATCGTGCCGGAAAACTCCGTTTCGCCGATTGCATCAAGCACCGTTCGGCGCATTGCATCGCTTTCAAGCAGATACTGGAATGCTTCGGTAAGGCTTTTTGCGGTTTCGATATTTGTAAAAACGGTTGAAGTCACAGACCCCTTGCTCGTTACGAAAAAGGTTGCGGTGGATGAATACTCTTCTTTGTAAGTCTCCGTAACAAAAACATAGGACAGCATGGCGGATATGAGCAGCCCGATGAGCAGCAGCCAACGGCAGCGGATAAGCTCGGCGGCAACAATGCCTGCATCCGGGCGAATCTGCCGCTCCTCAGCCGCGGGAAGATCGTTTTTTGAAAATATTGACATAGTTTGTTGCTCTCCCTTTTTATGAGGCTGAAACCGAATCGGTCACGGCAACAAGCAGCGTCGCCGAACCGGTCGCATCCCCGCGCTCGCAGTAAATCGTCATCTTGTATATTCCGGGCTTTGCAATGTTAAGCTCCGAATCGTCAATAACAAGGTTTTCCGCACCGTATTGCTCAACCGTGTAGCTTTCACGCAAAAATGCGATCTCACGAACATAGTCGATGGGATTGATTCTTTCGCCGGGCTCGGTGTAAACAAGGTAGTCGGAAAGAACTATTGAGGGTGCGTTATAGGATGAACGCTCATAAACGACGATTTCGGTTTGCAGCGACGAAACGTCGCCGAGGCTGTTGGTAACGCGGAACTCAACCGGATGAACGCCGATTGCTGATATATAGTCGCCGGATTCGAGCAGGGTCATTGAAATTTTGTTGGAAATATCGCCGTCAATGCAGTCCTCGGCCGTGATATACAGCAGAGGATTGATAACCGTTCCGGATAAAAATTGCAGCGAATCGGTGATGCGAAACCGCGGCGAATGATAATCGGTGTAATAAAGAGTGCGTGAGGCCGTTGCAACATGGTTATGCGAATCAAACGCGGCATATGTTATGATGCTCTTGCCCGGCTCAACAAACGATGAAATGCTCTCGATAACGACCGATGAAGTAATGTCGCCGTCCTCCGCGTCCATTGCCGTAACGCCGAAAAGCAGCTCTTCTTCGGAAGCATCAACGCTGACGTGAATTTCGGAGGAAGAGCAAACGATAACGGGTGCGGCGTCGTCCTTCGCCGCCGCTTCACGCAAAAGGTATGTAAAAAAGCCCGCCGTTGCGAGAAGAAGTGCGGCAAGTGCCGCAATCGGTAATTTGGATCTGCTTCCTGACATTCGTTCACTCCTGCCCGTTCGGCGCAAAGGAGCACCGTACTTCGAGTATATTTAACCTGTCCATAGTCATGCGTCTATTTTACCACTTTAAATTCAGCTTGTCTACCGCAAAATCCGCAGGACGCGCAGCTCTTCTTTGCGGGCATCGGTTCAATTTATTCTGCCGCCTGTTTTGCCGCACAAAAAACCTCCCGACAAAGCCGGGTGTCCGTAAAACAGTTTCAGCCCCGGCAGTAATGTCTGCCGGGACTATTCTTGCATATATTGTAGCCGTATGATATGATTAAACAGGCCGATAAACTGGAATTTGCGAGGTAATGAGATGGAAGCCGTGTTTGGGGAAAGCTCCTGTATCGATTCGTGGATGCAGCTTGTTAGAAAGGTAAGTTGGAATTTTCCAGGACTTGAAACGGAAGAGTGTATATATGAGCATGAACAAACCGTACTGAAATTCATGAATAAGAAACAGGCATTATGCGTCAAAAGCCGGGGAACAATCATTGGTGTTCTTCTTTTTTCGCACAAAAAGAACATGATTTGTTGTATGGCTGTGGACCCTGAGTATCGAAAGCAGGGTATTGCTTCGATCCTTTTGAGAAAAGCACTGAATGAATTGGATAGAAGCCGGGAAATCACGGTGTCAACGTTTCGTGAAAATGATGAAAAAGGGATTGCACCAAGGGCACTGTACAGAAAATTTGGATTTCAGGAAGGCGAATTGACAGAAGAATTTGGGTACCCCAATCAAGTATTTGTTTTGCACCCATAAATTCCAATTTGTTGAACTGATAAAGAGCGCACTTCTATACAGAGGCAAGCTCTGTATAGAAGTGCGCTCTGCGAGGCGAATAGCCCGGACATTTGAATGTCCGGGCTGTTTTGCGTCACTTCGTTCCGAACAAGGGGCTGCACCCCTTGCGCCGCGAAAGCAGCTGTACCCATAATGAAAAGGCGTGACTTTCGCGGTCACGCCTTTCCTGTTTTACTGTTTTACGAACACCGCCCGAAAAAGCAGGAGGTTTTTTAATAATAACTCGGGAAGCTGCCGATTTCGCCCGTTCGTCTGTTTGCCGAATCAGCGTTTATTCAGATTTTTGTCAAAGCTTTTATCAAAGCACGCCCATGCAGAGCCTTGCAATTGCAAGCGCATCGGGAATGCCGTCGCGGATCAGGAAATACTTTTCTTCGTTGATCTGAAGCAGCGACGAGGTGGAAAGACGCTTCTCCAAAACAGACTGTGCCTCAAGCAGCTGATCGGCAGTGATCCACGGGTTGAGCTTTTTCAGGGCAGCACGGAAATGCCGCACAAGCAAAATCTCTTTGTACGACTTCCTGCCGAAGGTGCCGTTATCGCCCAGCACCTCCGTGTTGTAGGCAAACTTGACATCCCAGCCCAGCTCGTCCCGTAGAAGGTTACCGGCGCTTTCCTGCACAAGAATGTTTTCAGAGTAATCATAGCTCATGCCGTTGTACTTCTCCTATTGGATTGCCTCGATGATTGCCAGCTTTAGCTCCTCATCCGAATCATATGTACCATCCATTACCGCGACTATAATTCGATGAAGCAAATCTTTATCAATTCTACCTGCAGCCACGTGGTAACTGATGTTTTCCATAACAGTAAAAAAACGTTTAGCGACTGCCATATATCCGTTAAGCAGCAGGAACTGAGCGCTGAGTGTAATAGCCAATCGTTTGTTTCCATCTGCAAAGCAATGGAATTCGCAGGTGCAAAAGAACAGATGGGTAATTTTGTCCTCAAACGTGGGATAGTAATCATCGTTTTGAATGTTTTGTAGAACACTATCTAATCGGCCGAGATCAAAATGCTCATAGGTTCCACCTCCACTATACTGGATTGTTTTGCGATGTATATCCTTTGCTTGGTCCAGCGTGATATAAACAATCCCATCCACTCTTACTCACTCTCCTTCAACCGTTTTAGAACTTCTTGATTTTCTGCCATCAAACGCTCTAATTCATCGCCCGCAGCACCAAGAAACTTCTGGTATTCATCCTTATCAAGCGGTTGAATATATTCGGACAGTTGATAATGAAAAGCATCTCGCAAAGCCATATCACGGCTCGCCATTTTTGTGCGTCCCCGATGAATCAAAGGCTTCCAATGAGCCATGGATTCAAAACGACGGAATAGAGCTTCTGTTTCCGCTATACTGAGAGGATGACCAAGCGATTCATATTCATTTTTGACAGCGTCAGCCAAACCACTTTCATATGCGGCTATGATATCGAGTATTTCGCTATAAAATGTATCCCGGACTTTGTCGCTCGCCTTTAGATCAAGTATCTTCTTATATTCGTGAGCTTTTTCTCTGAAAATACTGACATAAATCATATCCGTAAAATGCGCATATTTATATCGGTCTTCTACAACATAATGCTTCAATGCGTCTGTAAACTCTCTTCTATAGTTCTCTTCTTGCAGTGAGGACCCAATAAAAGCCTTGTCGCGCTGGTTAATATATTTTGTCCCTCCGCCTGTCCGTCGATTGATGATATCAATTACGATATCCAGCATGAGCTGGCGAAGAGCACGTGCTTTGTCGCTTTCGGATAGAAGCATCGCCATATTCAGAAACGATCGAAAATCAAAGACACTAATAGAACGAATTTTGTGGCCGACATTTATGTCGGTCGCAAAAGTTGAATCGTATGCCGCGATAAAAGAAAGGAGCTTTTTACCCTTAAGCAATTCATATCCATTTTCTTTTAGTTCTTCGCTATACGCACTTATATAGCGTTCGATCGTTCGGGTTTCAACATCAAAATAGGATGCAAGCATTTCTTTGGTGAAATAATACTTGTCATTCCAAAACACCATTTTTGTATCAACACTATTATGCATTTCCTCAATAGCCAATTCGTTATTGAGAATGTTTTGACGGTCGATCCTTGAAGTCGTTAAATCTTTGCCCATATATACCCCCTGTGTTGTTTTCAGATTTCGATTTCGCCGCTCATCAGCTTTGGAAGCAAACGATAACGGGTGCGGCGTCGTCCTTCGCCGCCGCTTCACGCAAAAGGTATGTAAAAAAGCCCGCCGTTGCGAGAAGAAGTGCGGCAAGTGCCGCAATCGGTAATTTGGATCTGCTTCCTGACATTCGTTCACTCCTGCCCGTTCGGCGCAAAGGAGCACCGTACTTCGAGTATATTTAACCTGTCCATAGTCATGCGTCTATTTTACCACTTTAAATTCAGCTTGTCTACCGCAAAATCCGCAGGACGCGCAGCTCTTCTTTGCGGGCATCGGTTCAATTTATTCTGCCGCCTGTTTTGCCGCACAAAAAACCTCCCGACAAAGCCGGGTGTCCGTAAAACAGTTTCAGCCCCGGCAGTAATGTCTGCCGGGACTATTCTTGCATATATTGTAGCCGTATGATATGATTAAACAGGCCGATAAACTGGAATTTGCGAGGTAATGAGATGGAAGCCGTGTTTGGGGAAAGCTCCTGTATCGATTCGTGGATGCAGCTTGTTAGAAAGGTAAGTTGGAATTTTCCAGGACTTGAAACGGAAGAGTGTATATATGAGCATGAACAAACCGTACTGAAATTCATGAATAAGAAACAGGCATTATGCGTCAAAAGCCGGGGAACAATCATTGGTGTTCTTCTTTTTTCGCACAAAAAGAACATGATTTGTTGTATGGCTGTGGACCCTGAGTATCGAAAGCAGGGTATTGCTTCGATCCTTTTGAGAAAAGCACTGAATGAATTGGATAGAAGCCGGGAAATCACGGTGTCAACGTTTCGTGAAAATGATGAAAAAGGGATTGCACCAAGGGCACTGTACAGAAAATTTGGATTTCAGGAAGGCGAATTGACAGAAGAATTTGGGTACCCCAATCAAGTATTTGTTTTGCACCCATAAATTCCAATTTGTTGAACTGATAAAGAGCGCACTTCTATACAGAGGCAAGCTCTGTATAGAAGTGCGCTCTGCGAGGCGAATAGCCCGGACATTTGAATGTCCGGGCTGTTTTGCGTCACTTCGTTCCGAACAAGGGGCTGCACCCCTTGCGCCGCGAAAGCAGCTGTACCCATAATGAAAAGGCGTGACTTTCGCGGTCACGCCTTTCCTGTTTTACTGTTTTACGAACACCGCCCGAAAAAGCAGGAGGTTTTTTAATAATAACTCGGGAAGCTGCCGATTTCGCCCGTTCGTCTGTTTGCCGAATCAGCGTTTATTCAGATTTTTGTCAAAGCTTTTATCAAAGCACGCCCATGCAGAGCCTTGCAATTGCAAGCGCATCGGGAATGCCGATGTTTCCGCTGCAATCGACATCCGCCATTGCAAAGTCGATGCTGTTCAGATCCGTAACACCGACAGCCGCACGCAGAGCGGCAATTGCATCCTGCATTGTGATGCTTCCGTCCGCGTTGATATCGCCCGCAAAGCAGGCTGTTGCCGAAATACCGTCGGTAATTTCGAAATCGGCTTCCGCACTGTGAATGCTGCCCTCCGAATACCAGCCGAGGAAGTTTTCGCCCTGTGCGCCGACGCTGCCTGTTTCGTTTTCGCCGCCGATTTCGGTTCCGCTTTCGCCGTAAACGAAGCTTACCGTACCGCTGCCGAGGGTGTTAAGCCTGACGGGGCGGGAAAACAGCCGGGGTTGAACTTCAATGTCTGTATACACGCCGGAAAGGTTGACTCCGCGCAGGTTCGGGCAATTCAGTGCGCGTGCCTGCGTGCAGTAAGGCTGGTTCAAAAAATCCAAAAGCCAAAGGCCTTCACAGTTGCTGAGTTCAACTTTGGAGATGTGGGTGCGGGTGCCGGGAGTACACAATGCGGCTATGGTTGTGCCGGAAAAGTCAAACTCACCGTAAAAATCGACAGTATCATACCAATACCAATGCAGAATGCCGTCTTCGTAAATGCCCTGGATTTCGAAACTGGTAGACCCCAAAGTATCCGGTGTGGGGGGATAGGAAGGTGAGCCGTATACACAATTAAAAAAAGAATAATTGAACTCGCCGTTATACACAGGCGGTAAACCGCGTGTAATTCTAAGAATTTCACCGTTGCAATAGCCGGTATCGCCCGCCGGCTGCTGTAAAAAAGCGATCACCTTTTCGGTATCAATATCGCTGAAGAACTTTGTTCCCGTACTTTCGGAAGATATTTCGCCGAAAACAGGAGAAAACGCAGCCAGAGTCAGCACGACGCAGAGAAAGAGGGAAAGAAAGCGTTTGGATTTCAGAAACATAACAATTTACTCCTTTTCTTATTTGAACGGCATCAGCGGCTGCCGTGTGCCGTAGTAACCGGGTTGCAAGTGCCGCCCGCCGCAAGAACAAATTACGAAAACGAGTCGTATGCGGGAAGCTTTGGGTTGCCTGTCAATGCGGCCGACATCGATTAGGCCTGCTGCATTGTCTTTTTGTTTAATGATATTATATCACCCGTGCGACAAATCCTCAATACAATTCCCCCCCCGAATAAATATATTTTATTTGACATACAAACAGTTTGTTTCCTATGCGGTTCAATCGGGGATGTTCGCGCGGGTTGAGTTTCTATTATGCAGCTATGCAGCGAGTTCAAATATATTGCTTCACAGCTGTTCAAATTCACTTTTCCGCCCTTTACAACAGTCCGCAGGTATGTTAGAATAAATTGCTATGTTCGGAGAATTGCATGTTCAAAATGAATTTTGCGTTCTCTGCGGCAATCTGTCCGCTTCGTTTCGCGAAGCTCCGACGCGTCACGCAGCAGACAGGGATTTAATAACTGCCGATCATTCGGCACATTCTGAATTACGGAGGTTTCAAATGGAAAAGGAACTCAAAAACGAAATCATTGCAAAGTATGCCCTTCACGAAGGCGACACCGGTTCTCCCGAGGTTCAGATTGCTCTGCTCACACAGCGCATCAACCACCTCACCGAGCACCTCAAGACTCACCAGAAGGATAACCATTCCCGTCGCGGTCTGCTGAAGATGGTCGGTAAGCGTCGCGGTCTGCTCAACTACCTTAAGGAAGTTGACATCGAGCGTTACAGGACGATCATTGCATCCCTGGGCATCAGGAAATAATTTTATACAACAAAAACGGAAGGGCGGGGCGGAGTTACCCGCCTTTCTTTGCAAATTTGCGGCGGCGGATTGCGGAGCAAGCAAAATTTTTAGGGGTCATAACGGCACGGATAAGTGCTTCGGGGCGGAATTTTTGTGCATTGCGTGTGACGGTTAAAAATTTTGTTTGCAAAAAAACGTATGCGCCGCATGCAGAAGCGTTAAAACTGTTTATTGCGAAAATCATTCCGAAGACGCGGCAAAACAGCGGACACGCTGCAATTGAGAGCTATAATTGAAAGGATATAAATAATAATGCAAAAGAAATTTACATTTGAGCTTGCAGGGCGCACGATCACCGTTGAAACGGGCAAGTACGCCGAGCAGGCGGGCGGTGCGATACTTATCAGCTGCGGTTATACCGCACTGCTGGTTTGCGCAACCGTTGCAAAGCAGGCACGCGAGGGTGCGGATTTTCTCCCCCTCAGCTGCGACTATGAAGAAAAAATGTATGCCGCAGGCAAAATTCCCGGCGGTTTTATAAAACGTGAAGGCCGTCCGTCCGAAAAGGCGATTTTGACAAGCCGCCTTATCGACCGACCCATTCGTCCCCTTTTCCCGAAGGGTTTCTATAACGACGTTCAGGTTGTTGCAACCGCAATGAGCGTCGAGCGCGATGTTACTCCCGATGTGCTTGCAATGAACGGTGCTTCAATTGCGCTGTCCATCAGCGAAGCTCCCTTTGCCGGCCCCATAGGCGCGGTCAGCGTCGGCTATGTTGACGGGCAGTATGTCATCAATCCCGATTTTGAGCAGCGCAGCCGCAGCCGCCTGCACCTTACCGTTGCGGGCACGGCGGACGCAGTTATGATGGTTGAAGCGGGCGCAAACGAGATTTCCGAACAGGAAATGCTCGATGCGATCCTTTTCGGCCATGAATACATCAAGCAGATCGTTGAATGGATCAAAACGATTCAGGCGGAAGTCGGCAAGGAAAAAATCGTTCCCGTTATTCACACTCCCGATGAGGAGCTGAAGGCAAAGGTCGTTGAATTTGCGCGTGCAAAGGTCGAATGGCAGCTTGACACATTTGACCGTAAGGAACGCGAGGTTCGCACCGAACAGGTCAAGGCTGAGACCATTGCGCATTTTGCCGAGGAATATCCCGACAGCGCAGCGGATATTGACGCCGTTCTTTACAATCTCATGAAGGAGATCCTGCGTGACAAGATAATCAACAAGGGTATCCGTCCCGACGGCAGAACCCACACGCAGATCCGCCCCATTTGGAGCGAAGTCGGCATCCTGCCCCGCACTCACGGTTCGGCGGTGTTCACCCGCGGCCAGACTCAGGTCATGACGATTGCGACTCTCGGCACTCTCGGCGACGGACAGACGATCGACGGCATCGGTGAAGAGGAATTTAAACGCTATATTCATCATTACAACATGCCCCCCTACAGCACCGGCGAGGTAAAGCGTCTCGGCAGCCCCGGCAGGCGCGAAATCGGCCACGGCGCACTTGCGGAGCGCGCTCTCCTGCCCGTCATTCCCGATGAAAACGAATTTCCGTATGCGATCCGCCTTGTTTCAGAGGTTGTATCCAGCAACGGTTCAACTTCCCAGGCTTCCATCTGCGGCAGCACGCTCGCGCTTATGGATGCAGGCGTTCCCATCAAGGCTCCCGTTGCAGGCTGTGCAATGGGTCTTATCAAGGACGACAGCACCGGCAACATTGCAATACTCACCGATATTCAGGGCCTTGAGGACTTCATGGGCGATATGGACTTTAAGGTTGCGGGCACCCAGAGCGGCATCACCGCAATCCAAATGGACATCAAAATCAAGGGTATCGATAAGCAGATCCTCACCCGTGCGCTTGAACAGGCGCGTCAGGGCAGGCTGTTCATTCTTGACAGAATGATGGAAACCATTCACACTCCGCGCCCCGAGCTTTCCCCGTTTGCACCGCGTATCCTGCAGTTCAGCATCAACCCCGATAAGATTCGCGAAGTTATCGGCAGCGGCGGCAAAACCATCAACGGCATCATTGCCGAAACCGGTGTCAAGATCGATATCGAGGATGACGGCAGAGTGTTCATCGCAAGCACCGATGCGGCAGCGGCTGAAAAAGCAAAGAACATTATCGACAATATCGTTCGCGATATTCAGGTCGGTGATGTGATTCTCGGCAAGGTTGTGAATATTCTTCCCATCGGCGCACAGGTTGAACTGAAACCCGGCAAGAAGGGTCTTGTTCATATTTCGAAGCTCTCCAACAAGCGTGTTGAGCGCGTTGAGGATGTTGTCAGCATCGGCGATGAGATTCTTGTTCGCGTAATCGAAATCAAACCCGACGGCAAGATTGACCTTACCCGCAAGGGACTCATTCCCGAAGAGGGCAAAAGATAAAACAGAGCTTCCGCGCAATCCGTTTTTTTACAAAAAAGCCTTCTATCCATGACTTTTTGTGAAGTAAACTTTAAGCCGGAACTTCATTGAAATCGTTAAATAAAACTGATAAATGCGCCGACTCGCAAAACGAGTCGGCGCATTTTGGTGAAGAGGCTGCATTGGCTGCGGAATTAGGCAACCGGATGGTGAAGTCTTTGGTTAACGAACATGAAAGCTTGTCATTCAGAATGCGCCTAAAAGTCAGCGTTTGAGGTTAACTCATATTTAACCTTGAGGTCGTTCAGTTGGTTGAAATCGATATGCCCTTCTTTTTGCAGACGGCCAACGATTATTCCGGGAGCTATGCCGATCGAGGCAGCAAAATCTATTATTGCTTCCCGCTTGAAGATGCTTTTTTTCAAAAAGGAATTGTATTCATCCGGGGGAATCAACACATCTTTCGCAAAGCAATCGGCAGCCTCTTCATCGGCATTGTCCGCTCCGGTGCTTTTAGTCAAATGCCCGAGCATAATGTGTCCTATTTCGTGGAAAAGGCTGAACCAAAATCTGTCGGCGTCCTTTCCGCGCAGGGTCAATCCCATTACGATTTTTCCGTTGTCATAGAAGGTTGCTCCATGCAGAAAAGAGCCGCTTAGGTGTGGAAGAAACACAGGGGCAATCCCGCAGTTGGTCAGTAAATCCGACAGCTCCTCGCAGAACGATGACGGCTCCTTGAGCGTCAAAGCACGTATTTCAGGCAAGCGTTTTTCGAGCTCACACAGGTTAGTTCTTGTTGTTTCGATATAACGTGCTTCAATTTTTGCACGCTGGGCCCATGCTATCAGCGCGAAGTCGCCTTTTTCGGTAATGGATAACCTGCGACATGCGATAGCGGGAATCAATTCGGCGTTTTCAAGTCGGCCTAGCTGAGCAACCTCGAAATACTTCCGAAGATTAACAACACGCTCATTGGACTTTCGGGTTGTCGGAACCCAGCCCATCGCGGCCATTTCCGTATAAGGAAATTTCTTGGCAAGTTCTTTGTCCGCATCCAGTGCGTTTTCCATTTCAACCTTCACAAGTTTTTCACGATAGATAGCTTCGAGGTTGTTCCAAAATTCGGCGGGCACGCCAAGAACCATTTCCAACTTGTACGCGACTTCGGGGGTGAGCTGCACGTCCCCGTTAATCAATCGACTTATATGTTTTTCGGACATTCCCATCCGGGAAGAGAACTCCTTTTGGCTCATTCCTCTGTCATCGAGCTGTTCCCTGATTGTTGCTCCCGGGGGGACAGCAATAAAAGTGCGGCTTGTTTTCATCTCCATTTTTCCTCCGTTCAACTATATTATGCGGCCGAGAGATTTCTGATTTAAGCTTGCGTTCACAAAAAAGTCGGGTTTGAGCTTTTTCGCGGACAAACGAATGAATCAGAAGGGGTTAAGGAAACTTCACTTAATACTGTTTTCATGAAAAAAGATCAAGACTTCAAATTTTTTTCGCGAAAACAGTCAAACTGTTTTGGGCGCGCCTAATGATAGTCGGTGATTTCCATAATGTACGCAATTTGTATTGTGGTGCCGTGCTTTTCAAAAATCAGCCGCATTCCGTTCAGAAGATCCATAGCGTATTGACCTTGCCTATCATGTCGCAACATGTGACAGCGGCCGATGCGGCTGCTTAGCAGCATTTCAACGTTTGTGGCTGCACGCAGATTATCCACTCGCATATGGATTTTAGCAGCCATTTGTTCACCGTATTTAGCACGCGCTGCGGCCGCATCGGTACATATTTTCTCAATGCGCTTGTTTTTATATTCAATCTCCAACGGCTCACCTCGCATAGTTTATAAGGGCTAACTATATTATAACATGAATCAAAGGAAAAATCAACAGCAAATTAACCTTAAAGGTAAATTTAATTTGAACTTATTCGTCTTTGCGCGCCGAGGGTGCGGTTTGTCCCCACCCCCAACACCCGCGCATATTCCGTCCCTGCCTGCATAAGCTGTAAAAAAGCCCGCGCTATGCGGGCGGAAATCAAAGGCGGAGGAAAACTTATGAGAAGACGAAACCTGAAGGTTGCACTTGTGAACACGGTGCTTGCGGCAATAATTCTCGGGCTGTATTTTGCACTCAGCCTGTCGCACAGGGCACAGCCTGCGAGCGTATCGGGCTTTCCGATCTATCACGGAAGCAACAGGAATTGTGTTGCGATAGAATGTGCCGTAACGTGGGATGCCGCCGCATTGGATGAAATATTGGCGGTGCTTGAGGAACGCGGCGTGCGCATAACCTTTGCCGTCAGCGGAGAATGGGTTGAGCGCAGTCCTGCAATGCTCAAAAAAATAGCAGCTCAAGGGCATGAAATCGCAACCATGGGCTATGCGCCGTCAAAGGACGGAGGGGTGGATTTTGTTTTGAAGGATATTCAAAAATCGCTTGACTGCATAGAAAGCGTGCTGGGCGCGGCGGCCGTCCCGACGGTTTATTATTGCGGCAGCCGTGCTTCCGGCGTGTCCAACCGCGCGGCGGGAAGGCTTGGACTCACAACGGTGCTCTGCACTTTGGATCTTGTCTGCACAAAGGGCAGCGCGGAAGACATATTTAAGCGCACTGAGGGCAACACTAACGGCGGCGACATCCTGCTTGCCGAGCCGACGGCAGCATTTTCAAAAGCTTTACCGTATATTTTGGACTATATATCGGGAAAGGGGTTGACGGCGGGCTCAGTAAGCGGTACAATATATGATTGAGGAGGTTTATGTGCGCTGAAACTGGCACATTGCCTTTTCAAGAAAGAGGAAAAGGCAATGAATATGATTTATCGTGAAACACTGAAAAACGGGCTGCGCATCGTCGGCGAAACAATGGAAAACTATCGCTCCGTTTCTGTCGGAGTCTGGATAGGCGCAGGTTCCGTTTTTGAAAGAACACCTGCGGAAGCGGGCGTGTCGCATTTCATCGAACATATGCTCTTCAAGGGAACGTATCGCCGCTCTGCGGCCGATATTGCGGAAGAAATTGATTCCGTCGGCGGCAATCTGAACGCCTTCACTTCAAAGGAATGCACCTGTTTCTATGTTAAGGTGCTTGAGGAAAATCTTCCCGCCGCGCTTGACATTCTTGCGGATCTTGTCTGCAATTCAAAGCTTACCCCGGACGATATCGAGCGCGAAAAGGGCGTTGTGCTTGAAGAAATCGCAATGAACGAGGATTCTCCCGAGGACCTTGCTCATGAAGAGCTTTGCAAAGCCTATTACAGCGGGGACAGGCTGGCAATGCCCGTTCTCGGCAATGCGGAGAGTGTCGGTGCGTTCACGAGGGACACGCTGACGGGCTATATGAAACAGTTCTACAAGCCGGATAACATGGTAATATCCGCCGCAGGCTGTTTTGACCCCGCACGCTTCCGCGAACTTGTTGAAAATGCTTTTACAATAACCGGAAAAGCCGAAAAGCACGATTTCAATTACGGCAGCCCCGCCGGGGAAAGGTCGTTCAACCTTTTTGAAAAGGATGTTGAACAAACGCATATCTGCCTCGGCTTCCCTGGGTTTGCAGCCGAATCCGACGGGCAGTATCCGCTTTATATGCTGAATAATGCCGTTGGCGGAAGCATGAGTTCACGCCTGTTCCAAAGCATACGCGAAAAACGCGGCATGGCATATTCCGTTTATTCCGCTCCGTCCTTCTACCGCAACAGCGGTTACTTCACGCTGTATGCCGGCACGGGCGAAAAGCAGACTGCGGACGTGCTGAAGCTGATGTTGGATGAATACAGTGAAATTTGCGAAAAAGGCATTACTTCCGACGAACTGGTGCGCAGCAAGAATCAGATGAAAACCGGTTATCTGCTTGGGCGCGAGAACACTTCGGCGCATTCTTCCGCAATCGGACGCTCGGAACTTATGGGCACGGAATATCTTTCCGAGGAGGAGATTATCCGAAGGATCGATGCCGTGACGCTTGACGATATTCGTGCGATACTGCCGACAGTCTGCGACTTTTCAAAGATGACCGCCGTATTTGTCGGAAGAACTGCCGAATACGCGCAGGAACTCGAGGATATCATACGCGGACGCCGCTGAGAAGCAAAAAGTGCCCGGAAACACGGATACTGCCGAAAAGGTTTAAAAACGCTATGGAAAAAGATATGAACAAAACAGCCGAAAACCGCCGCAATGCGGCGGAATCGGTGCTGAACGGCGGAATCGAGTATTCCGCATTCGAAAACATGGACAGGCTTGCAGCGATATTTGCAATGCAGAAGCTTCTGAATGATGATATTGCGGCGCGGCGCGGGTTGGATTTCTCCGTTGAGGAATGGGAACAAAGGCTTGTGCTTGCGATGATAAGCGAACTGAGCGAGGTTCTTGATGAGGTCAACTTCAAATGGTGGAAGAACAAACGACCTGTCAACACCGAGGCCCTGCAGGACGAGCTGGTTGATGTGCTTCACTTCTTTGTCAGCATGTGCCTGCGGGCAGGAATGAGCGCGGAGGATCTTTATCGCAAGTATTGCGAAAAAAATAAAGAAAATTTTAACAGGCAGTACGGCAAAAGCACAAAAACGGGATACAATCCCGCAGAGAGCGTGCAGTAAAGCATCCGCAGGCTTGCCTTCCCTGCCGAAAATATGCGGGCAATCCCGCAAAAAGAGCGACCGGGGGTTGAATTGAACACAAACAACGTAATAAAACTTAAGCGCAAACGCATAAAAAAGATAAATCCGCTTTGGATAATTGCGGGGTTGCTTGCGGCAATTCTCATTGCAGTGCTCGTGATACTTGTTCGCGGCGGTGCCGAAGGCATTGCCGAGACGGGCAGCGTCACGGTTGATGTTGATTATAATGCTGTTATTGTCCGCAAAGAAAAGGTTATCACAAGCGAAGCATTTGATCTTGCGGATTATTTTGCGGAGGAAGGCGCATGGGTCGAACCCGATACAAAAATAATGCAGATCTATCGCCGCGGATACAGCGAGGAACAGGCAGCTGCGCTTATGCGCAAACATGCCGAAATTTACGACGAACAGCTTGCACTGCTCGGTGAAACAAGGGACAAAACCATTCGCGGGTATAACGAATTGATAGCCCTGCTCGAGGAGAACATTGCAGAGGAACTCATGGCGGGCAACTCTGCCGAGGTGCCCCGACAGGAGGCGGAGCTTCTTGATGCGCTTTCATCCCGCACGGATTACCTACGCAAAAATTTGCAGGAAACGGAAACACTTCGCGCCCTTTATTCGCAGGCGGATGCGCTTGCGGAGGTTGTGGAGACCCAGCGACACGTGCTTTATTCGCAGGAATCCGGGTTCGTAAGTTTCTATTTCGACGATTACGAAAACGCGCTCAATGCGGACAAGCTCTCGATTTTGACAAGCGACCTTGTTTCATCCGTCATAAAGGGCAAGGGCGGTGCGGCATGGACAACGGCTTCTGACACATCGGCATACAGGCTTGTCGGCGGAGATGAGTGGTACTGCGTGTTTCTGACCGGCGCGGATGAGGCTTTGCGCTGCGTCGGCGGACGGAGCTATTCAATCGCCGCAAAGGGTCACGGAACTTATACCGCTGTTGCGCTTGAACCTATCGTGAGCGGCAAAAAAGTCGTAAACATTCTGAAGGTTGAGGGCGCACCGACAGAATTTCTGAACACGCGCTGCATTGAGCTGACGGTTCGGTTCGATGCTTCCGATATTTGCGTCAGCAAACAGGCGATTCAATTCGAAAACGGTGTCCCGTATATCGAATTGCTGCTGAGCGACGGCAAATACTGCATATTTGTTAATGTGCTTTCGGCGGATGACAAGCGTGCGGTGATAAACGTTCGTGAAGATCAGGATATGCCGATAGCCGTCGGAGTTCGCTATTGGATACCGTGAGTTTTAAACAAAACAGGAAAATTTGAACTATGGAAGATAAATTGTTAAACGAAGAGCCCGCTGCGGCTCAAACTGCGGAAAATTATCGCCGTGTTTGCGATGAAATTGCGGAAGCAGCATACAAAGCCGGCCGCGATCCTTCCGAAATTCGGCTTGTGGGCGCAACAAAATTCAAAACCTGCGCGGAGATACTGCCTGCGCTCAAGGCCGGGCTTGCGGAGGTCGGCGAAAATCGTGCGCAGGAATTTCGCGATAAATTCGATTTTTTCACCGCGCAGGGCGTTCGGCCGCATTTTATCGGTGCGCTGCAAACGAACAAGGCGAAATATGTTGTCGGCAAAGCGGAGCTTATCCAATCTGTTGACAGGCTTGCGCTTGCCGAGGAAATAAACAGGCTTGCGCAAAAAGCGGGGCTTGTCCAGCCCGTTCTTATCGAGATTAATATCGGCGGTGAAGAACAAAAATCGGGCATTCTGCCGGGCGAACTGCCCGAATTACTCAAGTTAGTTTCCGACATGCGGAATCTTTCCGTAAAAGGACTGATGTGCGTTCCTCCTGCGGGCAATGAGGACGAAACACGGTACTTTTTCGCAAAGATGCGGGAGCTGTTCCTTGCAGCGGGAGAGTTTTCCTTCCCCAATTTTGCGGCTGAACAGCTTTCAATGGGCATGAGCGGAGATTATAAAGCTGCCGTTGCCGAGGGCGCAACGATGCTGCGGATAGGTTCCGCAATTTTCGGCGCAAGAGACTACGGCAGGGTGCGGGTTTAGGCCGATGCACCGCGGGCGGAGTTTGTCGCCGCCCAATTTCTCCAAGTGCCAACGGAGAATATTCTTTTGGAGGAATCATACCGAATGGCAAAGATCCTAAACAAATTCATGGAATATATCGGATTCGGCAAGGACGATGTCGAGTACGACGAAGAACCGGAGGACGGTCTCCGAGAGACGGAGACTGTTCCCGAGGAACGGAAAAAATCCACGGAACGCCGCGTTTTGTCAACGGGAAATGTTGTCAGCCTTCCCGGAGTCAATTGCGGAAAGATGATCGTTTATCGCCCTGTCAGCTATGAAGACACACAAAACATCATCGACAATCTGAAGGGCAGAAAGCCCGTCATCGTGAACATGGAGCAGATCGAAGTTGAAACGGCTCAGCGCATACTCGATTTTATGAGCGGCGCATGCTATGCCGTTGACGGAAGGCTTTACAAAGTCTCCGCAAGGATTTTTCTGGTTGCGCCCGCAAACTATGATATAATCGGGAGCTCCGACGGCTTCAGGGAGTGATGCGGATGTTTTGCTTCAGTCAGTGCCGGACTGCGGAGGGGTTCGCCCCTCTGCACGTTCGGATGCATTGACGCCATACGAACAAGTGTACCTGTCCGACGGCAGCGCAATGCCGCATCGGCTTATTCGGAGAACCGTTTATGGAATGTGAAGATATAATCAACAAAAAGTTTAACCGTTCGTTCATCGGCTATGATATCGGGCAGGTGGATGCTTTTCTTGATGAACTTTATTCGGAAATGCAGGCGTTGAAGGCGGAGCTTGAAATGCTGCGCGCGGCGCGGCAGATGAATTCGGATTCAAAACCGAAACATGGGCCGGAGGAGAATTCGGAAACGGCGGACGAACAGTAAATCGATGCACGCTGTCGAACCGACAGCAAAACGCCGAAAACAAAACAGGGTCAGCATCAAAACGGGTGTTCGCACCCGTTTTTTTCTTTTGCATTTTCAATATACACAGCTGTACCGAAAAATGAACGAAAATCTGAAAAAACTCCCCCGACGGGAACCCTTTCGGGAATAATAATGCGCATCTGCGCAGACGCTACGGATATGAAGAGAAAAGGAAAGTTTGAAAACCGAAAAACGGTGTGCAAGACGGAATGCAGGCGGAGCCGCAAACTCGGAAGCTGCCCCGCATCGGAAGTTTCAAAGCTCCGAAAAACGGTAAATTCATTTGCTTATACACTTGAAAAAGCACATTTTTTGGATTATGTTCAATACGCTTCGAATGAAAAACGGATATTCCGCCGTGCTTTTTTGACAGGATTACTGCGAGGCTTCGGCACGGCGGTCGGCGTGACGGTGCTCGGAGCGGTGATAATCTACGCTTTTCAGGCATTGGCAAAAAGCAATTTGCCGTACATTGCGGATTTCATTTCGGACATAATAGACATTATTGAAAAAACACGAAAATAACAGAAGGCTCGGTATTGATTAATGAATCGTTTTGATAATGAAAGTCGGCGGACTGCGGAAGCGCGAAACGGAAACGGCGGTGAACTCGGCGCAGCGGCGCGTGAGCTGAGCAAAATCGCGGTTGAGGAAACCAAAAGAATAACAGGCTTATCGCAGCGGACGGCATACAGAAAGCGACTGTTTGAAATGCGGCGCGGGTTGAACGGGGAATATCGCAGAAATTATGCACTTGCTGCCGGCAGCGTTTTTTGCGGTGCGGTCGGAGAAGTGCTCGTGAACGAATACTATCGTGTTGAAAAACAGCTTCGGATTGCCGCAGCGGAAGCGGAAAGTTTGAAATTCGGACGGCTGCCCTGTTTTGCGGCGGGCGAGGCGGCGGGCGAGGCGGCGGGCAGCCTTCGCTGCGCAGTGCTTGCAAAGAAACTTTGCGAACTTTGCGGCGGTGCACCGGACATTGGCTCCGTCGTTGAGTTTTTCGATGAGTACCAGCAAAACAGACCCCTGACAACGCGTGAAATACAGCTGCTTCCCGCGATGCTTCGGCGGGCGGAGCTTGAGACTTTGTACGGCATTGTATGCACGTCAGGTGATGGCCCACTCGGAACCGGGCGCGCGGCAGCTCTGCAGAACGTGCTTGCTGCATTATCAAGAATTGACGATGCGGATTTTTCGGAGTGCATTCAAAACCTGAACATAACCCGCCGTAGGCTGGCGGATGCAGCGGATTTTTCGGCTTCCGATGAGTCAACGCAGCAGCTTTATCTTAAAGCGGCGGCCGAAATTTCGGAACGTACGTCGGCGTCGGAACAGACCGTGGTTCGGAAGGCGTTCGAACTTTCAAAGGGGCGGACGGGGCGCCGCGCTCTTGTGGGCTGCAGTCTGCTTGCGGAGGGGAAGCCGGAGCTGATTCGTGCGCTTCGTGCGGAGAAAAAACGATTAAAAGGATTAAAAAACGACCACGGCGCAAAGGCTCCCTCCGATTCGGGAAAAAGAACCGATGTCCAAAAATATAAATGCGTAAAATTATCAAATTCGGCAAAATGCGCACTGCTTACGGTTTTTGAAGCATTGCTTGCGGCTGCGCTTCTTGTGCCTGCGGCGGCAGCGGCGGGAAGACTCGGCTCGGCTTTTTTTCCCGCAAATACCCGTGTCAGTGCGTGGTCTACGGTATTGACCGTAATATTCGGGTTGATGCCCGCACTTTCGGCAGCTTTTGCAATAGAAGCGCGGCTGATGCCTGTGTTTAAAAAACCGCGTCCCCTTCCCCGCCTTTCGCTCCGCGGAGGCATCGGGGAGGAAAATCGAACGCTTGTTGCCGTTCCGGTGCTTATAACGTCCGAAAAGTCCGTCAGACAGGCGGCGGAAACACTGGAAGCGCATTATCTTGCGGCGCAGGATTTTGCTGCGGCAAATTGCGGCGCGGAGTTTGCAATACTTGCGGATTTTCCCGATTCCGCCGAGAAAACAAAGCAGGGAGAAGCGGAACTGATCGAGCTTGCAAAGAAACTTATCGATGACCTGAATTCGAGGTTTTGCGCCGGCGGAAGGCCGGTGTTCCATTATCTGCACCGGGAACGTGTTTTCAATTCGGCGGACGGTGTTTATATGGGCAGGGAGCGTAAGCGCGGCGCGGTGGAGGCACTGCTTGACTGTGCCGCGCACGGGGATACGCACGAGTTTTGCTGCAATTATCCGGATATTTGCAGCGAAAAAGAACGCTTTCGCTTTCTTGTTGTTCTTGATGCGGACACAATAATGCCAAACGGAGCATTGCGCAGGCTGATTGGTGCGGCGGCGCATCCGCTCAACCTTCCCGTGTTTGAAAACGGTGCGGCGCGTCCGTCCTTCGGATTCAGCATAATTGCTCCGCGCATGGCGGCAACATCGCGTTCGGCGGCGGAGAGCGGGTTTGCCGCGCTGATAAGCGGGGAAAGCGGCATGTGTGCATATTCCGTTCGTGTTTCCGATTTCAATTGGGATGTTTTTGAGGAGGGGAACTTCGGCGGAAAGGGCATAATCAATATTGATGCATTCCTGCGCTCGGTCTCGGGCAAAATCCCGGAAAATACCGTGCTGAGCCATGATTTGGCGGAAGGCTGCTTTGCGCGTGCGGCATATGCGGCCGATATTGTGCTTTATGACGGCGAACCGTCCGCATTGCTGCCGTGGCAAAAGCGGCGTCATCGCTGGCTGCGCGGGGATATGCAGCTCCTCCCCTTCCTGTTTCCGCCGCTGAATTCGGGAATTGATGCAGTATCGCGGCGAAAGATCCTGTTCAATATCCGCGCGGCTTTCGGCGGCATAAGCTTCGCCGCCGCATTCCTGCTTGCCGCCGTTTTGGGGCTTCGCCCGCTTTTTTTGCTTGCTGCAATAACTTTTTTCATTGATTTGCTGTTGGAAGCCGCATTCCTGCTGCTTCGTCTGCCCTTTCGAAAGTCCGCACTTCGTCCGCTTGTTCTGCTTGCCGGGCGTCGGCTGTATGAGCTTGCGGTGCTGCCCTATTCGGCTCTGCGCGATGCGGATGCTGTTTGCCGTGCGTTGTACAGAATGATTTTTTCGCACCGAAACATGCTGCAATGGCAGACAGCGGCGGATGCGGAGCGCAGCAGACCGCAAAATACAAGGGAATATTTCAAGGCACTGTTTCCGTGCGCCGCATTCGGCACAATTGTTCTCGCCGCCGTTTCTGCGGCAATTGCAGCGGCACGGCAGATACACAACGGCGAAACCGCAGGCATGGCAGCGGCGGGTCTTGCGACGGCGGTGCTTTGGCTTTGTGCGCCGCTGATTGCGGAAAAGAAGGATAAAAAGCCCGATCCCTATCGTTTTACCGCAGCGGAGAGAGGCAGGCTGACGGAAATTTTTGCTGACACTTGGCAGTACTTTGAACAGAACTGCACCGAAAAAACATCATGGCTTCCTCCCGATAATTTTCAGGAAGAGCCTTATCGCGGCGCGGCAATGCTGACTTCGCCCACGAATATCGGCATGGGGTTGATGGCTGTTGTTTCGGCGCATGATATGCATCTGCTCGATGAGCGCGGAATGTTCACGCGCCTTGAACGCATGGTGAATTCCATAGAAAAGCTTGAAAAATGGCATGGGCATCCTTTTAATTGGTATAACCTGCGCGACTTATCGCTGCTGCGTCCGCGCTTCATATCGACTGTTGACAGCGGAAATCTGTTCGCCTGCCTTATCACAACGGCATGTGCGCTTGCTGAATGCGCGGGGCAGGCGGAAAAGACCTCCGCAGAGTTTGCGGAAGAACTGAAAAAGCTTGCGGCGCGCTGCACAGCGATCGCAAGGGCAATGGATTTTAGGGTGCTGTATGACAACACGAGAGAGCTTTTTCATATCGGCTGCTCGTTCGAGGAGGGAAAGCTTACTCCGTCACATTATGACTTGCTTGCATCAGAATGCAGACTGACGAGTTTTTCTGCAATTGCGTTTTCTCGGATTGGTTCGGAGCATTGGTTTGCGCTTTCGCGCCTTATGTGCGATGCTTCGGGCGGGCGCGTACTTAAAAGCTGGAGCGGGACGATGTTTGAGTATCTGATGCCGCTGATTTTCTTTGAAACCGTACCTTACAGTATGCAGTTTGAGGTTTGCCGCAATGCGGTGCTGACGCAAATCCTTGCTGCTGCGGCAGAAAAACCTTGGGGTGTGTCGGAATCCGGGTATTATGCGTTCGATGATGCCCTGCGCTATCAATACCGTGCTTTCGGCAATCCCGAACTTGCGCTTGCACCGGGCAGAATGCGGTCGGATGTTATTGCACCGTATGCATGCGTGCTTGCACTTGCCGTTGAGCCGAAAGCAGCGGCGGAGAACCTGCGCCTGCTCTGCCAAATCGGCGCAGCGGGCAAATACGGGCTTTATGAAGCGCTCGATTACGGGGCGGCTGAAAAGAATGGATTTGCAATTGTAAAAAGCTATATGGCGCATCATCAGGGAATGAGTCTGTGCGCAATCAACAACGCTTTGAACAACAATGTGCTTGCGCGAAGATTCATGAGCGTTCCCGAGGTTCGAGCGAACGAACAGCTGCTGTTTGAGAACATGCCCGTTGACCCCATTCGAATTAAAACCTATGAAAGTGAAATTTTCAGGGAGCCGCACGCGGCTCGTAATGCGGATGAATTTGTTCGCATTATCAAAAAAAACACTGCGGAAGCGAAGCGGAACGAAGCACCGCGGCTGCGGGGAGCGTTTATTCGGAGGAAGATAAAAAACCCGGGCAATCGGAAAACCCCAATCGCAATGCAGCCGAATGAGGGGCGGACGGAAAATAACAGCGGGCAGGCGGTCAACGGACAGATTATCACAAACGGTTCATACAGCGTATTTGTTGATGAAAACGGCTGCGGCTATTCAAAATGCGGCGGTGTGTTGATAACCCGTCTGCGCGGCAAGGCATGGGGCGCGTTTGGGGAAGATGCGGCAAACGCTTCGGAATTCGGCTTTGTTCCGCCGAACGGTGTGGATTTTGTAATTGCAAAATATGATTCCGAATCAGGTGAAAAAGCTGCAAAACGCATTTCGGGAAGCATCACGGCGGAGCCGCACAGAGTTGTTTCGGAGGATCGTTTCGGTTTGATTCGGGCACGCCTCACTTCAATGGTTGCTGCTGATTCGGATTGTGAAATCCGCACGCTGGAGCTGATTAACTGCGGCAAAGAGGAAGAGACGGTCGATGTCGGCATGTTTGCCGAAATCGCGCTTGCACCGGCGAGGGAATTTGAGGCGCATCCGGCATTTGTGCATGTTTGCACCGAATCCGAAAGGGCGGACGACACATTGATTTTTACAATGAGAAAAAAACCGGGGAAGCCGTCTTACTCCGCTTTTTTCAACGTTGCATCGCTTGAAAGGGTGCAATTTTGCGCGGATGGTTTGGTTTGCCCCGGGCGGCACAAAAGTCATGAAGATGCTCTTCTGATGCAGTGCATTTCGGCAGCCGACGCGGAAGAATTGCCGACGGTGCAGCCGGTTGAGCCGTACTTTTTCGCAAAAACAAAGGTTCGTCTCGGGCCGGGCGAAAGCGGAACCGTGCGTCTCACGATCGGATTCACAAAGAACAGAACGAGAATTGATGAGATTCTTCATCGGCAAAGGCAGCGGCTGCAAAGTGCGGAGGCTGCGGCGCGAATGCATTCGGCGGGAATACTTCGTGCATTTGAAATCGACGCGAAAACAAACGCATTTGCACAGATTTTGAATGCGTTTATCGTGAAGGGCATTGTGTCAAAGGGCAAGAGTGGTATAAAAAGCCGGCTTGGCGGCATTCGCGGCCTTTGGAAACACGGAATCTCCGGCGATCGCCCGATCGTGCTCATGCGTGTCACGCATTTGGAGCAGCTGAACGGGGTGCGTATGCTTTTGAATGCTGCGAAATACATCAACATGTGCAATGCAGGCAGCTGCAAAACGGAGCGGGACGAGTTCAACGAGGGTAGTCGCACGGACGAGCGGCAGGAAAAGCTTTTTGATGTTGTTCTTATCGGAGAATACCCGCATGAATATGCGAACGCTCTGCGGGCGGCGCTTGAGGAATTGCGGACGATCTGCCCAACCTGCATTCTTTTGCACGGATTCGAATTGACCGAGTCGGATCGCGCGCTGATTCACGCTGCGGCGCAGATTGAAATTGATGCCGATGCACCGCTTGCTTTTGCAGACGACTCAAAATATATTTTTGAGCACGGCAGTATAAACGAGAAAATGGCGGAAACAGAAACAATGCACCCAATGCTTACACAGCCGAACATAACGGATGCACGAAAAAAAGCATGCTTCTCATGGAACGGCTGCGGCGGGTTTGACAATGAAAAAATGGAATTCGTTATTGAAAATTCACCTAAAAACATTACTCCTTTGCCTTGGAGCAATGTCCTTGCCGGAAAGCGCATGGGTACGCTTGTGACCGAGAGCGGCGGCGGTTACACATGGTGCGGAAACGCAAGAATGCTGCGGATAACACCGTGGTCAAACGATGCTTTGTTTGATACAAGCGGAGAATTTTTGATACTGTTTGATATTGAACGAGAAAGCAGGCTCAGCCTTTTGCCCGCATTCGGCAGCAGCTGTGTCGTGTCGCATGGGTTTGGGTACAGCCGTTTTGAATGGCTGACGGATGAGCTCAGAGTGCAGCTCACGGTGACGGTTGACATGGAGTTACCTTTGAAATACTCAACGGTATGCATCGAAAACCTGACGGCAAACAGAAAAAAGCTGCGGCTGCGCTGCGGAGCGGACTGGGTGTTGGGCGAAAAAGCACATCCCGCTTCACTGCAATTTGAAACTGTCGGCGAGGAGGGTTTCCCGCTTTGCGCTGCGGCGCGCGACACACTTTCGGAACATTCGGAGTGGGGCTTCCTTTCGATTTTGGGTGGTTCGAAAAGCTTTGCCGCGAACGGAAATCAAATTGCAGCCGAATTCACCGTTGAACCGCAATCAACGGGAAAGCTTACGGTGCTGCTTGGGTTTGAGCAGCTTGAACGCATTCCGAAGCTCCTTGCCGATGCGGACGCTGAAGCGGCGTTGAATGAAACAATGCGGTTTTATAGGAAAAAAACGGATGTACTGAGGATAAAAACAGGCGATGCGAGCTTTGATGCACTCGTGAACGGGCGGCTGCTCTATCAAACATATTCGGCGCGCATAATCGGGCGAACGGGATTTTGGCAGTGCGGCGGTGCGTTTGGCTTCCGAGATCAGCTTCAGGATGCAGCAGCACTTGCTGCGACCGATCCCGAATGCACAAGGAATATGATAATCAAGTGCGCTTCACGTCAGTTTAAAAAGGGCGATGTGCTTCACTGGTGGCACGAAGGTTTTGCAGACGGGCTGCCGCGCGGGGTGCGGACAATGATAAGCGACGATCGCCTCTTCCTGCCGCTTGCAGCGTGCGAATACGCTGAGGTCAGCGGGGATGCAGCGATTTTTGACGAACAAATACCGTATCTTGCCGACATGAAGATACCGTACGGACAACAAAACATATATTGTGAAATGGAGAGATCCGATGATACGGAAACCCTGTATGAACACTGTTGCCGCGCCGTGGAGCTTTCATTTGAGCTGCGCGGGGCGCACGGTTTGCCGCTTATGGGCACGGGTGATTGGAACGACGGCATGGACACGGTAGGTTCGGACGGCGGCGAAAGCGTTGTTGTCGGCTGGCTGCTGCTGCTTGCGGCGAGGGCATTGCTGCCTGTTTGCAAAAAGCGGGGAGATACTGCACGGGCAATGCTTTTCGAACGTGAATCCGCCGCGCTTCGTGCTGCAATTGAAAGCAACGCGTGGGACAAAAACAGATATATACGTGCCTTTTTCGGTGACGGAACAAGCCTTGGAAGCGCAGACTGTTCGGAATGTGCCGTTGATTGCGTAAGCGAATGTTTTGCGGTTTTCGCAAACGCCGTTCATGCCCGCGAAGCGTTTGAAACCGTGCTTGCGGCATTGACGGACCCGGTGAACGGGCTGATTCGGCTGCTGACCCCTCCGTTTGACGGAAAAACGAGGAACGCTGTGGGCTATATAGAGGGTTACTTGCCCGGAGTACGCGAAAACGGCGGACAATACACGCATGCGGCGGCGTGGTGCATAATAGCCGCATGTCGGCTCGGTATGGCCGATACGGCGGACAGCTTGTTTAAAATGATAAACCCGATTGAACACGGATCCGCAAATTCCATCGAACGCTATAAAGGGGAACCCTATGCCGTTGCGGGCGACGTTTATTCGGTCGGAAGGCTTGCGGGTCGTGCAGGCTGGACGCTTTACACGGGATCGGCAGCATGGCTGTATCGCGCCGCCGTCGAAAACATTCTCGGAATCCGCAAGAGGGGAACAAAACTTTTTGTTGAACCCTGCACCGTGCTCGATGCATTTTCGTTTGAATACCGTTTCGGAAACACCGTTTACAGTGTCGATATGCACCGTAGCGCTTCGAATGCAAAAGAGCGGCACGGTGCATGTGTTGAACTTGTTGACGACGGGAAGGTTCATAATTTATCGCTTGAATACAGGTAAATTCGGTGCGGACGATGCAGAGTGCCTGGGCAAAAGCGTGCTCAGTTCCGCATCGTTTTCGCCGCGGAGTGCGGCATTCAAAACAATGTTTTCATCAAGGATGCCGACAGTCGCTCCCGCCTCAACAACAAAAATGATGCCGTATCCCCTGCCCCCTATAAACGAAAGTGCTTTTCGCACCGTGCAATCGCTTCGCAGTGCTATCGGCACAACGCGAACCGCGGAACCGGAACGGAGCCGTGATAAACCCGCAAGACTTGCTTTGATATTGGTGCCGCAGGAACAGCGGAATTCCGAAAGTGCCGAAATAAAGATGAAAAAGCCTGCCGCAAGCGGGGTCGGATTGAATGCGGCGTCCGTCGCTGAAACAAGCATCACGCCTGCGCAAAAAAGCAGAACGCCGAATATGATGCCGAACAAAGAAAGTGTTCTTTGCGCACGAGCCCGCCCGATTCGCTTCTCAATCAACGCAAGCGCAAGCCGTCCGCCGTCAAGAGGCAGAAAAGGGAGAAGATTCATTAATCCGAGCGATAAATTGAAAGAACAGAAATCTTGGAAGGCTGCCGATGTATGCCCGATGTATTTGCCCAAACCTGCGCCGCAGAGGGCGATGAGCAGGCTTGCAAACGGTCCCGCTGCCGCAACCGACAGGCATTCCGACGGGGTTCGCGGCGGCGTATGCAGTTCAGCGATAAAGCCGAAGGGCTGCACCTCAATCGAGGAGACAACAAGCCCCAGCCTTGCCGCCATAAATGCGTGGGACAGTTCATGAACCGCAAGCGAAACGAGGGCAAGCATGAGGGCGGGCAGCTTACCGAGCACGGCTGCGGCAGGAACAAGCAGCAGAACGCAAATTGAACAGCGAAGTTCGGTTCTGCCGAAAACGGCAATCTTCAATTACCCGAGATTCGCCTTGATGCCAAAAAAATCAAACGGATCGATCGGCCGCCCTGCCTTGGTGATTTTGACACAAATATAGTCACGCTGCATGTTTCCGAGAATGCTGCGCTGAACGACAGGCTGCCCGCGTTCAACGCAAATATCCCGCAGTCCGTAGTATGTAATTTCAATATCATCCGAACTGAAAACGGTCAGGCTGCCGCCGAGGCCTTCGTCAAATGAAACGGTTTTTACCGTTCCGTCGAGCGCGGACAAAACCGGAGTGCCTTCTCCGGCATAAATCTTGGCAACCATGCTGTCGTTATCAACGATCACGCTGTCTGACTGCACAGGGCGTATCGGGTTATCGGACGGCGCAAAAACGGTTAAAATTGAAGGCAGCTGAACAAGCTGAAGCCGACCTGTCGCACGCGAGTCATCGCCTTTTGCCGCATCATCCGGTGAATTGTTTGAAGCAAAACGCAGAGGGGAAAACACGGCAGCGCTGTCAACAGTATCACCGCTGACAAGAGAGCCGCTTTCGGAAATGCGCAGCGCAAGCAGCAGAGAGGCAGCAGATGCGCAAATAATCAGCATCATAAACCCGAAAACACGGCGGAATCCGAGAATTTTGCGGCGCGGTCTGCAAAACATGACCTTTGTCGGTGCCTGGTTTCTGCTCTGACCAAACGGTTTTGAAAGTAACGGATTGTTCTTCAATTCGAAATACTCCTTTCGCAATGCTGCACAGCCGAAGAGTGCACCGAACGCTGAAGAATTTCGCGTCGGCACACAGAGAGCAACATGTGCTCGGCATGCTGCATTTTATGTGCATTGCGGCAGGGTTTATGCCGAAAAGCCGCTGATGAGGGTTTTCAGAATCTAAGCCGCGTTTCAATAACCTTACCGATTATTTGAACATCGCCCTCGGAAACGATCATGGTGTTGTATGCCGGATTGGACGGGGTGAGCGCAAGCTGCTTTCCGAAGCGCTGGATATGCCGCAGAAGCACCTCGTCTCCGATACGCACAACGCCGATGCAATTGTTGTCCGCCTCAACACATTTCCGCACCAGAACGAGCGAGCCTTCAACGATGTGATCCCCCGTCATGCAGTCGCCTTCAACCTGCATGAAGAAACATTCTCCGGAAGATACTTCGTTTGCGGAAACGGGTATGTACTCGGTTATATTTTCATCCGCAAGCATCGGCAAACCGGCGTGAACAAACCCAACCAAGGGAACACCGATTGCGGGCGTATGCGGCATTGAAGAGGAAGAAAGTTTTGCCGAACTTGATTTCAGCAGCGGAACGACTTCATCCGTGCCGAGAAGATAATCCGCGCTGACTTGAAAAATTTCCACAAGCCGCATGATAACGCTGTTCGGCATGTTGACTCTTCCGTTTTCATATTTGCATATCGCTGCTTTTTGAACTCCGAGCATACGCCCCAGCTCATCTTGGGTGATGCCGCGTGAATTTCGCAGTTGTTTCAGTCTGTTCATCGTCGGTTCTCCGTAATTTACTGTCTGTATTGTATCTCGATTGGAAACAAAATGCAAGCACAAATAAAAATATATTCATTTTAACGGGCAACAGTACGGAAAAAGGTATTGCAAGTATCCTAAAAAGATACTATAATAGCCGTGCGGTCAAAAAACAGCAGCTGATTTCCGAAAAGGAAACGCGCTTTTAAAAACTGTTCCGGAATTTGTTGCCGAAACGGAAACTGTGAACAGCGATGTTCGACCGTAAAACCGATTGATTGCGGAGGTATTACAATGAATTACTTTGGGTTGTTTTTTTCCTTTCTTATTCCGGGAATGATCATTGGCGCATTGATTGCAGTCGGTGTTTGCACCGATAAATTTAAAAAATCTGAAACAACATCGAATTTCAGAACACACAACGTATGCGTACCCGATGATGCAAAAAGGGGTGAGCTTCTGCCGGCACCGACATACACTTTGCGCGAACGTGCTGCACAAAGGAATCAGACGGTGAATCGAAACGGAGAAGTTGTCGATGAGCCTTCAAGAAAAAGCTCGGCAGCCTGACATGCACATTAATAAGAATGTTTGATGAGGTGCTGTTTGATGATGTGCAATGAATGCAAAATCGACCTCTGTACATTGACAAAGGCCGATTTAAAGCTGAAAAGCAGGTTGAAGCCGTTGTGCGGAGCTTGTATTCAAACTGCCGGTTCGGGCATCGCTGATGCAGCAGTATGCACTTATGAATCCGGTATAAATCAGGAATTATTTACCGGGCAATTTATCGGGCTCGGGCAGCTCGGGGCCGCTGATCGTGATTGATTTTATCACAACGGGAGTGACAGGACGGTCATTCGCACCGGTTTTGACGGAAGCGATTTCATCAACGACTTCGATGCCCTCAATGACCCTGCCGAAAGCGGCATAGCTGCCGTCAAGGTGCGGAGCGGCAGCGTGCATGATGAAAAACTGACTGCCTGCGCTGTCGGGATTGTTCGAACGTGCCCAGGAAATCACGCCGCGCTCATGCTTAAGCGTGTTGTTGAAGCCGTTGCTTGCAAATTCACCCTTGATGGAATAGCCGGGGCCGCCGTAGCCTTCACCGAGGGGGTCGCCGCCCTGAATCATAAAGCCGGGAATAATTCTGTGGAAAGTTAAGCCGTCATAGAAGCCGGAACGCGCAAGCGAAACGAAATTGTAAACGGATTGAGGTGCAATTTCGGGATACAGTTCAAGCTTCATGACCCCACCGTTTTCCATTTCTATGGTTGCGATGATTTTGTCGTTGTTCATGTCATTGTCTCCTTGGTTTTCGTTTGGTTTATCTGTTCCGCTGCTTTTGCAGCCGACAGTTGTCGCAGCAAGCGCAAGTGCCGCAGCAAGAACAATGCAAAGCAGCAGGGTTGAGATTTTTTTCATAAATACAGTTTCCTTTCTGTTTGTTTACGGGGTTGTTTTGCGGAGTTAACCGTTGCAGCAGGAAAACGGAATTCACAAAACTCGATTGAGGTAATCGGCTTTTGATCCTTCGCTTCCCCGTCGCGTCTGCTGCAAGTATAGCATTATTGCCGCCGAAATGCAATATAGTATTTTCAAACGGGAAATTCTTGTTGCATTGGGAGACGGAATGCTATATAATCATTAGGAAAAATGCAGCACCGCTTTGCAGGTAAAAAACGCAGATGACGCGTGCATGAAACAAAAAGGAGATTCTCTAATGTCATACTCAGGCAGAATGCAGAACAGCCACTATTACAGCGTCTTTTTCGCACCCCGAGGACGCGACAGGATATATGATCTTGGAATGCATATTGCGCAGATGTATCTCAGCCCGTTTGATAAGCTTATCGGCATTATCGGCGAGGCAGGCTCGGGCAAGAGCATGTTGATAAAAGGCATGTTCCCCGGGCTCGAGCTGACAAACGATGATAACGGAGTGAACACTCGCCCGCTTCCGATTCTTGACATTGAGCAGCAAGGTTTTTTTACTGCGCACACTTATCATCTTGACATACGCTTCGAGGCGGCATTCACGCAGATGGGAGTGCTTGCCGATGCAATTTTGAACGCTGTTCAACGCGGCAAACGTGTAATCGTTGAGCATTTCGACATGATTTACCCGTTTCTTAAGACCAATGCAAACCTTCTGATCGGCATGGGTGAGGAAATAATCATAACGCGCCCGACGATTTTTGGTCCGCTGCCGAATGAAATCTACGATATCGTTGCAAAATCTGTCGATTATCGCAGAATGGCGCATACGGCGGAAGATCTTTGCGAGATTTTCCTTCCCGGTGATGACGGATGCAGGTGCAAACACAGCGATGTTAAACACGGCTTTGTTTTGTCATTTGACGAACCGAAACCCGAGCTTGATCTTGACGAGCTGGAAAGCAAGGTTCTTGATGCAATTGCAAAAGATTTGACAATTTCATATGTTGACGAAGGGCACATTATGATCGGCGACCTGCTGCACCCCTGCACGGGTCCGAGAACGCATGTGCCGAGTACGGGATGCGTACAAAATTTTCGTATCGTGAAACATATATTCTACGACCCCATTGAGCGGCGCTATCTCCTTGCGGGCAGGGTCGGACCGCGCGAAAAAGGCGAGGATATTTATGATTTCAACAACATGGAAAATTGATGCCCGAAGGTGACGGGCATCATATGAAGCTGCAATTCCGCTGTCAGAATATGCTCAATCTAAGCATATACATGCAAAGGAAAGCGACATATAAAACGCAGGTGCACCCATAGACCGCCTGCGTTTTCTTTTTTGTTGTGCACAGGGCGGCAACGGATGCCGTGAGCGGCAGCGTTGCGCAAAGGTAGCGAACTGCGGAAAGCAGCCATGTGCAGCCCATTGCAAGCACGTAGTAAGCAAGGAAGGAGACAATATAGGCCGAAGGCAATTCCCGCATACGATCGGTAATCAGCGCAAGTGATGCGAATGCAATAAGAACTGTCGGAATCCAAAGGGAATAAATCACGCTGATGTTCCCGTTCGGAATTGCGTTGACGCACCAGTCCCAAATGTATCGCATGGTGTCAAAAAACAAACCGAGCTGTTGATCCCAGTTCAGCTTTTCATACTCCATGAAAACGAAAAAATCGCCGGAGACATTATAATTAATGAGCAGATAAGCCACCGTTCCGAGTGTTGATATAACAAGCGCGGCAGCAACCGCAATAATTTGCTTTCCGCATTTCTTGCCGTCGCGAATGTTTCGGACGACCGTGCCGACTCCTTCAATGAAGATTGCAGCAGCAAGCACGACCCCGAGAGACCGCGTGAAACCGGCTAAAGCGGTAAAAACAGCGGAGAGTATAAATTTATGCTTTTGCAAACAGTAAAACGCACAGAAACAGAACAGCATGAAAAGCGGTTCCGTCATTGGTGAATTAAGAAAAATTGCACCCGGAAGGAGAAGCGAAAGCAGTGCGGCATGAACGGAACGCTTTTTGCCGAGAATTCCGTACAGCGTTAAATATGCCGTTCCGGAGGCGAGGCACGTCGCAATTGTGTTGATAATTTGAGCTGACACAAAGCTGTTGTGAAAGACCGGATTGAGTATTCGCATAAGCAGAGGCAGCATCGGATAAAAAACGATCAGAAGGCGATCTTTCCCATCGTTTACATACCAGTTTTCGGCAATATTAATATAATGAGGGACATCGGTGTTGTGCTTTGACCAGGAAGTCTCCCATAATTCAAACAGATTGCCGCTGAAATCAGGGGTGAAAACCCGATAAATCACCATTCCGAGAATGGTTGTAACAATGTGAATCGCCAGCGCGGCAAGCATAATCCGAGAAAAATCCCTGCGGGCGTTCGCAACGGGGACAAAGCTGCAAAGCCGTTCGCCGATGAGCGTCTTTAAAACGAGAGGAACAGCTTTATAAGCTGCGAATGTGAAAAGAGCAAGCAGTGAGGCGGAAAGTATTCCGCCGCCGATGCTCATTGCCCGCAAGTTGGTTATGAAATAAAAAACATACAATGCAGCGGCAAAACATATGAGCACAGTTCTGATTATTCGAACTGCGCGCCGAAAGCCCGTGCTGCCCGCTTCTTCCGCCGGTTTTGTTCCGGCGGTTTTATCGGTTAATCGAAAAAAACTCATCAATAAGTTGCGCACGGAATGAACCCATGCGCGGCTCCGTTCGTAAAATCAGCGGACGAACAGCAGGTTCGCGCCGCCCGGTGCTTAAATTATACATATTAATCCGCGGATTTCAAGCCCTGCCGCAAATTTGTCCGCAAAATCCGACCGTATGCCGCAATGCTACTCAATATCAACAACGCGATGTTTTTCCCACTTTGCAAACTTGAAATATAATGCGGTGATAAGACTGCACAAAAGCCAACCGGCAGGATAGCTCAGCGCAATGGGTTTAATTGTGTTGCTGATATAGTTCGCCATGATAAAAAGATAAATCTGACGAAATACAACAAATGAACCTATCATTATGAACATCGGTGTTCGGCTGTTGCCCGCTCCGCGAAGCGCACCCGCAAAAATCTGATTGATGCAGCAGAAAACATAAAAGGGCGAAATCAGACGGAGAAGCATTGAACCGTAATCCACAATTTCACGTTTTTTATTAAAAAATTCAACAAGCTGCGGAGCAAAAATCAGCACCGGCACCATTAAAAGTGCGGTGCAGGCGACGGCCATAAGCATTCCGGCGCGGATTCCCTTTTTTGCGCGCGCAACCTGATTAATGCCGAGATTCTGCCCGACAAATGTTGTCACAGCGAGCGAAATGCTCTGCATCGGAAGGAAGAGGAACTGATCGATTTTGACATAGGCTGTCCAGCCGCCCATGCAGTCCTCGCCGAAACTGTTGATGTATGATTGCACGAAAACATTCGAAAATGCCGTAACAGCCATTTGAAGAGCGGCGGGAATGCCGACTTTCAGAATTTTTGCGAGCATGGAGCGATGAATGCGCAATTTCTTAAGCGAAAGCCGACAGCAGTTTTTTGCACGGAAGAGTACGATGAGAACAAGTGCGGCCGAAAGCGTCTGAGCAACGACAGTTGCGATCGCAACACCGGAAACTCCCATTTTGAACACAAGAACAAACACAAGGTCAAGCACAACATTTGTCAGCGCTGAAACAACAAGAAAATAAAAAGGACGCTGTGAATCGCCGATCGCACGAAGAATGCCGGAACCCATATTATAGAGCATAAGACTGATTATTCCGGAGAAATAGATAATAAGGTACTGCGTTGCCTCGGGACGTACGGAGTCCGGAGTTTCCATCAGATTCAGCATCAGCGGCGTCATTGCAATGCCGATAATGGTGAAAACAACGCCCAAGATAAGCGTCATCATCACAGACGTGTGAACAGCGTCCTGCACGCGCTCATGCTGTTTTGCACCGTAAAATTGCGAAATGACAACACTTGCGCCGGTGCTGAGCCCGAGGAACGTGTTTATCAGCATATTAATGATCGGGCCGACGGTGCCGACAGCCGAAAAAGCCGTGTCGCTGACATAGTTGCCGACGACCCAGCTGTCAACCGTGTTGTAGAATTGTTGAAAAAGATTCCCGAGCAGTAAAGGAATTGCAAAACACACAATATGACGTGTGATTCCGCCCTCCGTCATATCAACATCACGACGTTGACCGAAAGACTTTAATTTATCCAGCAGCTTCAAATCAGACCATCCCTTCGGGCATTGCCCGCTCTTCTCATTTTCAGCCTGATTATAGCACCAAAGTAATTTTTTGAAAACACAAAAATTAAATATTAATAAATATATTCGCTTTGCGAAAATAGATGAATTTAAGTTAAAACCGCGCAGCATTTCCCGGGAAATGAGCGGCGAGATGCAAAAAACAGAAAATTCCCGAGAAACAGTCCGTTTAAACAGAGTATTTCCCGGGAAATCATGTAAACAAATCAGCGTGAAAACAGACACATCCGACCGAGAGTCAAAAGCGCAGTGGGTTATTTGTTACATTTTCTGAACAAATACTTGTCGATTTTATCTCGCATGGAATCGGAAATTTTGCGCTCGATCGGGAAAATCGGAGCATTGACAACTCGTTTCGAAAACTCCAGAGCCAAGTTAAGCGTTATGCCGAGTGCATCCGCCGAGAGGAAACCGTTTGCAAGTGCATCGCGGCGATCGTGAATAAAGCCGGTTCCGTTTGCATTTACCCTCGTGAAGTTTATTGCAGGTATGCCCTTGTCGGAGAACGGAGTTCCGTCGCTTGAATAAACATCCTCATGATATACAACGGCGGCGCCGAGTTCGTTCATCATCCCTTCAACATAACTCTTCATGGGCGCATCCCCCATGATAAATATATGCTCAGAGCCAAGAATGGGACCGGCCATATCGACGTTGACCATCAAACGATGCTTTTCAAGCTCCGCCTCGTGTGCGGCAACATACGCTTTGCTTCCGAGAAGACCTTGTTCCTCTGAACCGAACCAGTTGAATTTCAATGTGCGGCGCGGAGGATTTGCCGCAAAATAGCGCAATAATTCCATGATGATCACGGAGCCGCTCATGTTATCATATGCGCCCGTTGAAAACAGAACGCTGTCGTAGTGCGCGCCGAACGACACGATTTCTTCTGCAAGATCCGTTCCGCGCAGTGTAACGCATACGTTGCGTGATTCGCCCTCAGTCGCAGTACTGCTGACAAACAGCTTAACCTTTTTTGCACCTTTTGAAACAATTTCAAGCGCATCCTTCGCCTTCAAATTAACGAGGATGTTGTCGCCGAATTCGGCGGTGTAGGTTTCGCGAATTTTACAGATACCGTGATCGGTTTCGTCATCTTTATCGAGGATGTTGCCGGTAAAACCGATTATTGCGGCAGGTTTTGCCTTTTGAATGCGCCCGTAAGCTTCAAAACCGAATCGTCCGTTGACAAGAACGGCCTTACCTTCAACACCGAGCAGATTTGCGGGGAGCGCGTTTTCAACGTAAACAAGTTCAAGCTCCAACCCGTCATCAGGTGTGCTGTCGGAACGCAGATAGGCTGTTACCGGGTATTCTTTCTCGTACGGCTCGGTAACGATCAACCTTGCCGCGGTAACGGTGCCGGTTGACGCCTTAAAAACTTCAATTTCGCGTTGTATGTCCGAACGCGCCCATGTAAATGAGTCGATTTCGGCAAGCAGTGCCTCTGCCGTGCGGGTTTCTTCCGCCGTGCAGGACACGCGTTCATAGGAGAGCTTGTTCAGCAGCTCAAATGCTCTTTTTGCGTTTACTTCCATTTTGGATTCCTTTCGTATTTTATCAGTAATTTAAATCAATTTCGGTTTGCCGCCGCATTCCGGCGGGCGTCCAAGCGTTCGAAATTATGCATCCAGTCGCCTTTGAAATAGTAGAGCGTGAAACAGACCGCGCTGAGCATCCATGTTATCGGATAGCCCCAGAAAACTACACGAATATCGGGAATAAAATGCACCGTTATTGTAATATATGCAACACGGATCACGCACCAGCAAATCAGCATGATAAGCATCGGTACCGTCGTTTTCCCCGCTCCGCGGATGATTCCGGCCATGCAGTGTGAAAGCGACAAAACACAGTAAAAAAGTGCTTCCGTTCGTGCCTGCATTGCGCCGAAAGCGACAACTTCGGGCGAACTGTTAAACATGGCAATAAGCGACGGTGCAAAAATCACAAAAACAATTCCGATGAGTTCCGCAAGTGCAACGCCGGAGACAAGCCCGAATGCAGTGCCCTTTTTTACTCTGTCATATTGCTTCGCTCCGAGGTTCTGACTTGTAAAAGTTGTAAGTGCAACACTGAAACTTGTTACCGGGAGAAAAGCAAACCCCTCTATTTTGAAATACGCACCGCAGCCCGCCATCGCATCGGAGCCGAAATCGTTGATGTTGGATTGAACGATTACGTTTGCAAGCCCGATCACGGAATTCTGAACGCCTGTCGGCAATCCGGTCGCAAGCACTTCCCTAAGCATCGGCCAATCAATACGAACATCATGCGGGACGATTTTGTGGACGTCGTCAACATTGGTGAGTTTAACGAATGAGATAATTGCGCTCAGGAACTGCGAGATAACCGTTGCTGTTGCAGCCCCGCCGACACCCCATTTAAAATATTTTACAAACAGAATATCAAGAACAACGTTGGTCATTGATGAAATTATCAAATAGTAAAGCGGATGCCGACTGTCGCCGCGCGCCTGAAAAATGCCGTTGAAGGCATTATAAAGAACATTGCCGAGTGCGCCGGCAAAATATAAACGGAAGTATCGTATGGACTCGGGCAAAACGTCGGCGGGAGTGTTCATCAGGCGGAGAATAACCGGCGTGAGAAGCATTCCGGCGGCGGTAAGGAACAAGCCCGACAGCACTGCAAATGCGGTTGTGGTATGAACGGCGGTATGAACTTTTTCATTTTCGCGTGCGCCGTAATATCGTCCGATAACAACTCCCGCGCCTACAAAAACGCCGTTAATGAATCCGACAAGAAGAAAAATCAAACTGCCGGACGAGCTGACGGCCGCAAGTGCCTGCTTGCCCAAATAACGGCCGACCACGAGGGAATCTGCAACATTGTAAAATTGCTGAAAAAGCTGCCCGATAAAGATCGGCAGCGCAAACAGACTGATTTTGCTGTAAATCTTGCCTTCCGTCATGAATCCGCACCCTTTCGTACTTTTTCTTGATTATAGTGCCGTGCTGTCCGTTTGTCAACAGCGAAAAGACAGTCGCAACGGGCACGAACGGCGGAACAAAGCGGCTGCACGTTCCAACGAAATTTTAGCTTTACGTTCGGCGCAGCGGGCACGAGCGGCGGAACAAAGCGGCAAAGGGATGACGGTGTTCAAAAATTACTTTGCGGGGATTGACAAATGCACAAGTTTATTTTACACTTAAAACACGGAAAAGGTAAAGTCCCTGACCGAAAAAAATCAAAGGAGTTATTATGGAAGCTGACAGCAGCACAAGTGCGGATGTTCCCAACCGAAACGAGAACATGATGCGCGGAAAACAAAAACATGTACTGAATGCGCCGAACAAACCCTGTATGACTCCTGCGGTTATACTGTTTTGCAATTGAAGTTTTGCTGTTGAAACAGAAACGGTTTCACAGGGCAGGCTTTTGCGGCAGGCTTGGAGCGGAAGATTAACCGTTCCTGTTTGCGTTCTTTCACATGAACCCGCAATTCTGCGTTCAACCTCCGGCTGAATCATCCGGGCAGCGAGATTTGAGAAAAAAACCATAGGGAGCTTCCGAAAAATTATTGCGCGAACAACAGCTTGAAATCGGGGTATACTCGGAATTTGCTGCGTATCCGCGCAATAAGTCATTGGCAGCTTTTCTCAATCGAAACCATGCTGCAAGCGCAGGTCTTTTGCCTTGTTTCTCGATCTGCGGCTTTCAAAAGAAGAACAATGGCAGTGTTTTCAACAGATTTATCGCAGACGGTGGAAGTTCTGCTCGAGCGCAAGAATTATAACAGTGTGAAAGATATTCTTTCAACCGTTAACCCGGCAGATATTGCCGTGATTTTTCGTGATCAGCCTGCGCAGCGGCTGCTCATGCTTTTTCGCCTTTTGCCAAAGGAAACGGCGGCGGATGTTTTCGTTGAAATGGAACCCGTGCTGCAGGAGCAGCTGATAAATGCTTTTTCCGACAAAGAGCTTGCTGATATTGTGAATGAAATGTATGCGGATGACGCGGCGGATCTTGTGGAGGAGATGCCCGCAAGCGTTGTTAAGCGCATATTGAAGCAGGCTTCGCCCGATGTTCGACGTGACATAAACGAATTGCTGAAATATCCGGAGGACAGCGCAGGAAGCATAATGACTCCGGAATTTGCGGATTTGCATTCATCCATGACCGCCGCGGAGGCACTGGATCATATTCGGCTGACCGGAGTGGATAAGGAAACGATTGACATCTGTTATGTAATCGAAAAACGCAGGCTTATCGGCCTTGTTTCTTTGCGGACGCTCGTGCTTGCCAATGCGAGGGCCGTTGTTTCCGATCTGATGGATGAAAATGTTATCTCCGTCGGAACACTTGATGATATTGCAGTTGTTGCGGATATGTTCGCAAAATACGACTTGACAGTCATGCCTGTTGTGGACGGCGAAAACAGGCTGGTAGGTATAGTTACGGTTGACGATGCAATCGATGTTATGCGTGATGAAGCGACTGAAGACATTGAAAAGATGGCTGCTATTACCCCGTCGGACAAACCGTATCCGCGGCTCAGCGTGATGGATCTGTACAAAAGCCGCATACCGTGGCTGCTGCTTTTGATGCTTTCAGCGGTTTTCACACAGCTGATAATCGGAAAATTCGAAGCTGCGCTTGCAGCAAACATCATCCTGACATCGTTCATCCCGATGCTGATGGACACGGGCGGCAATTCCGGCAGCCAATCGTCCGTAACGATTATACGCAGCCTTTCTTTGGCGGAGATTCGGTTTTCTGATATTTTTCGGATCATGTTCAAGGAGATGCGCGTTGCATTGCTTTGCGGCGCAACGCTCGCTGTTGTAAACTTCGGAAAACTGATGCTGTTCGACAGACTGGGGGTTTTTGTTTCGCTGACGGTAAGCCTGACACTCTTGGCAACGGTCGTTGTTGCAAAGTTTTTCGGCTGCACGCTGCCCTTGCTTGTGAAAAAAATCGGACTCGATCCCGCTGTCATGGCAAGTCCGATTATTACAACAATTGTTGATGCGATTGCGCTGCTTATTTATTTTGCAATCGCTTCTGCAATGCTCGGCATTTGAGCAAAACAAAAAAGTATGTTGATTTTGTGCAAAACACAGCAAAATACGGAGGATAAATGGTAAATCTCGGCAACGATTGGGACGAAATTCTTAAAGACGAATTTCAGAAAGACTACTACAGGAATTTGCGGAAGTTCCTGGCCGATGAATACAGAAAATGCGTTGTGTATCCGAATATGTATGATATTTTCAATGCGCTTCGATATACATCGTTTGAAAACACGCGGGCAGTGATACTTGGACAGGATCCGTATCACGGGCCGCACCAAGCGCACGGGCTTTGCTTCTCCGTTTTGAAAGGCATCGCCCCGCCTCCGTCCCTGAAAAATATTTTTCGGGAGCTTTCCGCCGATGTCGGGTTCATTCCTCCGCATCACGGAGAGCTTACCGAGTGGGCAAAACAGGGCGTTTTAATGTTGAATTCGGTTCTCACGGTGCGCGAACATCAGCCGAACAGCCACAAGGGAATGGGCTGGGAGATTTTTACGGACAGGGTAATTTCCGAGCTTAACAAAAAGACGGAGCCGGTTGTTTTCCTGCTTTGGGGAGCGAATGCGCGGCAAAAAGCAAAGGTCATCACAAACCCGATTCATGTAAAGCTTGAAACGGTGCACCCGAGCCCGCTTTCGGCCTACAACGGATTTTTCGGCTGCAAACATTTTTCAAAGTGCAACCAAATCCTTGCCGATTCGGGACAGAAAACAATCGAGTGGCAGCTTTCGGATTAAGCTTTGAACAAAAATCAAAGAAGCTGAAGATTTTGAACGAGCTTGCCAAGCCCTTTGAGCACCTGAAATGGGCCAACGGCCGGACGCTGGATCTGGCCACCTATATGAAGGAGCACCCCTATATGTATGCCGGTGACAATGTCCGGGCGGTGTTCCGGGCGACCATGGCCATGGAGCAGTTTGCCCTGAATTTCGCCCCGGATGTGACGGTGCCGGAGCCCCAGTGCCTGCGGGAAAAGGTTAAAAACGCTTTGAAAAAAGCGTTGGAGAAATATGAATAATATAAACAAAGGAGATAGCACTATGAATCAGCTTGCCGACAACAAAAAACTAATGGATTTTCTGCTGTATAGCTACTTTGGGTGTGAAAGCGAGGATCTTGCAAGAGAAGGTATACAAAAGTGCGCGTACCGCGCGTATTTAGATTTGAATCGTAGAATTGCGTTCAAGTATTCTTCCAGTGAACTAGACAAAATGCAAAAGGAAAATACAGATTTAGCAAAAAAATACAAAGAGGCAAAGCACAATCTTGTTGAGAAGATTTGTAGCAGAATTTTGAGCTCAGTACCAGCCTGTCGGCGATCTGGCCAACATCTTGATGAATACCAATGTATTGACGAGCAGTTCGGTTTGTGGCATAAGGCCAAATGCGAAGAAATAATGGGTACTATGAACACGGCGGTATTTCAAGAGGATTCGCTGATTCTTAAAAGCAATTCTTTTACATATGGGCTTGCACAGAAATGGGTGAATATGACGCTGAAATATCTGTGGCTGCTTGATATGCTGCCAAATGGCCTTTCTGAGGCAGAGTTGCATGTACCGGTTGACAGCTTTATTCTTGAAGCTCTAAAAGAGACGCAGCAGTTCAACACCAAGGGAAACAAGATTACCGGTTCCGGCGAATCCTACTATTATAACGGCGAAGCGTGGAGTGCCATATCTGAGTACAAAAACTACAGAAAGCTGCAAGATGGAATTAGGAACATTGCGGAGAAACAGGGAATTTCCCCTATTCAGTGGGAAGGTTCTGCATGGATGGATGTAGCTAAAAAGAGAAGCAGCAAATGAATAAACCTACAGGGGCTGTTGCATTAGTCCCCAAAACAAAACCGGGCAACTCAAGAAGGGTTGTCCGGTTTGCTGCTTTCGTATATAATTAAATTGCTCAAAAACCAACAGAAAACGAGCTGACTGTACAATGAAAACGAGCAAAAATCAAGCAGTCATGCCGATAAATGTTGCAACAATTATTGACAAAAACGATCCGGTATTTAAAATGGCCGAGATTCCGGAAAAATCAGATTACAGAAAACTGCATTCCGATTATCGCAGGCGGTGGAGAAAGATTGACCCTGAGGTTATGTTTTCGATTGTTGTATATGCAAACATGCAAGGAATTTTCTCGAGCAGAGCTATAGAAGAAGCGTGCAAAACCGACAGCAGGTTTATGTGGCTGCTGCAAATACGACTTGATTTTGCAACAGCCCCTATTTTATTTTTTATAAAGAATCTTTGACTGAGCTGCGATAGACGACGGAACGGTTATTGATGCCGAATCCGTGCGTGTGCAGCGAAAAACATGCACAGAGCAAACCGACTTAAAACGTATCCTTGCCGCTGATCCAACGGATATAGTCTTCCGATTCGGCAAGCCCGAGACGGCGCTGCATCGCAAGGGAAACATCATTATCGAAATAAACCTGTCCGTAAACGGTCCATCCTCTGTCGGCATGATAGTTGTTCATGTGCGACACAAGTGCACTGCCGACGCCGCACCGGCGATATTTTTTAAATACTTCAAGCATTCCGACGCTGCCGTCGGTGTGCATTCCGATGAATCCGGCCAGCTCTCCGTCAACCTCGGCACCGAACATCAGCCCGTGTTCAATCGTTGCAGCTATTTCTTCCTTGGATTCAAGCTTATAGTGCGCGGCAACTTGGGGAAGATCGTCCGTTGTCAGTTCCCGAATCGGAAAAGGAGATTTCGCCTTGTGCCGCTGCATGGAGTAGCGGCAGAATTGCTTGCAGGGTTTTTCGACAGAAAAACCTTTTCGTTCGCAGCGAATTGCCTCAAAAGCAGCTTGCCCGTGAACAACGCAAACCTGCATTTCGGCAACCTCGCGAAGGGCAAGCCTTCCGGCTTCAACGGTTGCAGCCCAAAGCATGTAAGCTCCGCATGAGTGCTTGATAAGCACCGCATCCTTATTGGAAAAAATAAGGGCGTCAACATTGCCGCGGCGGAAAGCCTCCTGAATATCAATTGTCAAAACACCCTGCTCTTTCAGCACATTAACAACTGTTACGACGTTTCTGCATCTTCTTCTTTTGCTCATTATGCGCGGATTCCTTCCGAGTTAAGTTTATTAAAGAGTATCGAAAACAATTCGGAGAACAAAAAATATGAGAGCCGTGTCCTGATGCAGGTTTGTCCTGCGCTTGCCCAAAAATCAGGGACGGTCAGCCGGAGTTTTGTCGAACGTACCGTTCGTATCATTGAGCTGCGTCCTGACAACGTTTTTTGTACCGTCATTCCCGTCTGCAATGTCTTTGCCGGTGTTTGAACTGTTGTTTCCGCAGTCAACTTTGCTGCTTCCGGGGCGGGGCAAACTGACCCTGTCGGATTTTTCGCAGACCGAACTTCCGCCGGCTTTCGCCGATGTGCCGCCGATTTCCGCCGATTCGGAGTTAAGGGCAACGACGGGGATTTCCCCGATTGCATCGTAGCCGGAGTCCGATATCTGCTCAAAAGGAATATCAACTGTCGGAGCTGTTCCGATGGGAGCAGCATAAACCGGTGCGGTTTCAGCAGGCGAATTGTCGATGTAAGGAACACTGACGACAGGCAGCGTACCGTCTTCGGACGGTTCGGAATCGCCCGAGCCGATAACGGAAGGTATCCATGGGGCAGGTGCGGCCACGACAGCAGCGGTTTTCCCGCTCGTGCCCGTTATCTGTCCGGAAAGCTGGTTAAAGAGCATTTCAGCGGTTGCCTGCTTAAACCCGAAGAAACGAACGCGCAAGCATGTGCCGCTTGTTATCTGCCAATAGTAAACAATATCCACGCCGTTGGAAAACGAACCGACCTGGCCGACAGAGAGCTGATACGGCGCGACATCAACAACTTCGCAATCGTAATAAAGGCGGTTGCCGTTTGCATCAAAACCTTCGGCAGAAATGCGCAGGGAATCGTTATCAACCTTTTTGTGCATTTCGGAAGGAAGATTCTGCGGGAACATGTTTGTGTTTTTTATCGCCTCATCGGCGACGGTTCCGGCGTTTTGAAAACTGTCATATCCGGACGGCAGGTTCATCGGATCGGAAAACGGTTCGGGTGTTGCCCCTGCATTCGGCGTGAGGCCTGCACTGACCTGCGGATCTTTTGTGCAATCGTTGATTTTTCCGATGGTGAGTGCAAAAACAAACAGGATCAAAAGAATGGCCGCGCCTGCTGCCGTCAGCGCACGGATTCGGCGTATGCGCTGCATTTTGGACTTTCGGCTGCTCTCAACAGCGCGCAGACGAATCGATTCGAAATCAATCTCGGCCGTGCTTTCGTTTGCAGCCCAACGAAGAAGCTCGTCAATTGTGCGGGAACTGTCAAATTCCGTGCATGTGTCGGCGGAATGATTGGAATCCGCTGCTTCGAGATTCACCGTATTCGAACAGAAATAATCATTTTTTCTTCCGCTTTTTTTCATCCGCTGCCTCCTCCCCGAGCATAACCGCAAGCCGCTTTCTTGCCTTCATAAGCCGCGATTTAACCGTTCCTTCGCTGATGCCCGTGCAAGCCGAAATTTCGCGAACGGTCATACCGGCGTAATAGTGCAGCAATATGACTTTGCGGCTCGTTTCGTCAAGTTTGTCGATCGCACTTCGAACTTTTGCCGCTTTTCGGCGCCTTTCAACTTCCTCATCGAGCGGGAGGGCTGAATCCTCGATATCCTCGCTTATCGGCGCATCAACCGGCGTTTCGTGTTTTGCACGGCGCAGATGATCAAGCGCGATGTTTGTGGACACGCGGTAAAGCCAGCTTTTCAACTGTCCGTCGTCAAGGCCGGCCAGCCTGCCGAGATTGGAAAGAACACGTTCAAAAGCAATTTGCGTAATATCTTCCGCCGTCTCCCTGTTTGGCACAACACGATATGCCGCCCAGAAGACAAGGCGTGAATAATCACTATAGATGCTGTCGAAACTGCGGTCGGACAATTTTTGTCTCCATTCATATAACGCAATTCGCGCCGATTCGGTTGCGTTATCTTTCAAAAAAATTTTTGCTGCGGAAAAATCCGAAGGATAATACTCGGAGAAGCGGAAAATATCTGCTTCTCCGTTCACAATTTTAACACAATTCGCGCATCTTTGCAAACTGAATTTTTACTTTTGACAAAAGGCACGGGTACTGAAATGCAGCCGAAAAGGCCGAATGCTATTTGTCGGATCCCGACGCAGAGCTTTCCGGCTCCGAATCCGAAAACGCTTCGGGAGTGCCTCCGGGGGTGCTTTTTTCATAAAGCAAGGGGAAATATTTTTTATCGGTAATGCACATTGCGGCGGCACAGAGTATGAGAAAAATTCCCGCAATGCCGATAACGAGCCACGCGGAATCAAAGCCCGAGGTGTCCACAAGCTTGCCGATAAGCAGGTTGCCGACTCCGGAAAAAGCACCGGATGCAATGGATATTATCGAGTTCATCCTTCCCCAATGCGTTGAGGGAATGCGCCGCGTCACATAGGGCTGCACGCCGATGGTGTTGAATACTTCACCGATGGTGAAAACAGTCATTAAAACGAAATACAGCGGGATGATTCCCTGAACGAACCGATAGCAGAACAGCCCGACAACTATCAGCGTTTCGCCCAGAAGTATCTTTCGAACATCCCGAATCCGCCCGAAAAATGTCGTTACAATGGGTGTTGCAAGGATTACAACGAGGGCGTTGACGCTTGTCATAACGCCGAATATTTCCGCGCCTTCCGCACCGTAAAGCGCACCCATGTTAAGCGGAAGGAGGTAGTTGAATTGAGCATACACAAACCCGCCGATTCCCGCAACAAGCAGATATATAAGTATCGTTTTTCTTTCGCGCAGAAGCGAAAAAACACTCACACCTTCACGCTTTTGTTCGTATGCGCTGATGTTCTTTTTCGGTATGCTGAGCGTTTTGACAAAGAAAAGAATCGGCAGCGTTGAAGAAAGCGTTGCAATGCCCGTGATAATGAACGCAAGCCACAGATAGTCTTTGAACAGAAAACCGCCGATCGTGGGCGCAAGCACAAGCCCGAGGTTCATTCCGAGATACTGAAGGCTGTATGCCTTTTCCCTGTCCTCTCCGTCACTCAGATCGGCAATCAGTGCATCGTATGACGGGCCCTCGATGGTTGCAAAAACGCTTGCAACATAAAACAGTCCGATGCTGTATGCCGAAAGCGGAATCAGACCGCAGATGATATAACAAACAACCGTTACCAGATCGCAGATGACAATGACGTTCTTGCGGTTGCGCTTGTCCGCAAGCCTGCCGCCGAGCAGAAGCATCGGAAACTGCAATATCGACATTGCAAATGAAATGCCCGCAATAAGAGTTGCATCATAGCCGAGCTTGTTTTCAAGAATCAAAGTCAGCAACGGCCAGATAAGCGAGCCCATGCTTGTTACGATTCGTCCCCAGAAAAGGATATATATCTCCTTTCCGAGGTGTTTGTACTGTTCCAAAAACTTCAGTTTCATTTCTATGACCTACTCCGTGTTAATGCTGCGAAAACCCGGGAACGGAAACCGCATTTGCAGGTTTTATCTTCCGCAGTGCTTTTGTTTTTTATTTGCCTGCCGCAGGGCAAATACCGACAGGCCCCGTGCCGACGGAAAAAGCTTTGAAGCAGTTCCTGCCGAAAGCAGCCGTTTAAGCTAAATCCGAATCGGGTCGGGATTTCGTGAGGCAAGGAACGGACAGCCAAACGGCGGCAGCCGATCCCGAAAGGGGCTCTCGAACTGCCGGCAGGGACAGGGGTTCATCCTTGCTTTGTATATTTAGTTTTGAGGAAATATCTCGCAGAATAAAACAAAAATCGCAAAAATTCCTCCGAATTTATTATATCACTTGTGATGTTCGGTTTCAACAGAAAAAGAATGCGGAAAAGGCAGCCGACACGCAAACCCTGCATGAAGGCTGCCTTACGAACGTTGAATTTGAATAAAGAAAGCCGAATGCAGCGCAGCAATTATGCATGATTGCAATTATGCAGCATTGCAATCATGCGGTGCCGCAGTTATGCGGTGCCGCAGTTATGCGGATGTTATAGGGGACTGAGAAGGATCCTGAAGCTTTATTTCGGGTTTGCAAATCAAATTACCGTTCTCATCCGAAATTTCGAATGACACGGCAATTTCCCAAATTGCGGAAAGCTCGGTTTCAAGTGAAGCCGCATCAATTTCAATTTCAAAAAGCATACGATCATCACTTCGCAGAATTTTTGAAAAACTCACACATTCGACGGGCCGCCCGTTGATGAACAGACATTTTTCAAAGCTTGAAATGCTTATCGTCTTCCCGCTTTCGTTTTTGACGTAAACGGGGATAAGCGGATTTTTGTTTGCAAGATCAAGGTTCTCAATGGGCCCGGCAACCAACATGCAAACTCCGTTTTCATCATAATTGGCATACTGATTGGAAAAGTCAAAGTTTCCGACTCTGCCGGGAATCGCAACGGAAGCCGAACCGCGCGAAAGAATTTCGGCGTTTTCGTTTGTCAGCGTGATATCAAACTGCACATCCGCAATTCTGCCGATGCTGTATAAAAGCAGCTGTGCTTTCGTGAAAAGCGGAATGCTGATAACAGCATGTTTTTGCGGATGAATACGGAAGGAGGCATGATCAAATTCGTTAAAAACAACAAGGTTGTTGATTTTGATATAACCGACGTTCACCTCCGCGGGCTTGGCAGCGGCGTTTTCAAATTCAAGCAGCACACGGTATTTTTCGTTGACGGTGATGAGTGCGGATGAAACAAGGCTCAATCCGTCGGATTCAAAACCGGGAGAGTCATTGAAAGCGTTCAACTTATCATAATGAATGGCCTGAGCAATATCGCCTGCAATATAGCCGCTGTAATCATATGCGCCCGGCTCCCGCGGCTGTGCGGAAGCGGCGGACAGGTGGGTAAGCTCTGTAAAGTATTTTTCGCCCGAAGCGGCTGCAATGCGGAATTCAATGTCAATGGAGGAAATTTCCCGAATGCCGTACAGCATCATATCAAGAATCGGCATATACAGACTGAAATCTTCGGCTTTGCCCGCAGCAAATTTGTGCCTGAAGTCAACTTCAACAAGGCAGTCGTTCACATAAATCGAAATATCGGAAACAAGCAAGTCATCCGACGATTTATTTTCCGCCGTAAGCTTCAGCACGGCAAAATCATCGATATAAACCAATTCGTTCGCCGAAATCGATATGCGATCATCATCGTGAAGAACCGCCCGGCTGACGGTCGCTGCCCTTGAAAAGGGTTTGGTCGAAAACTTTTTGTATTCGATCGCGGAATCCGTCGGAGTGGGCTGTGCGGTATCGGCCGCGCTCGGGAGCAGGGTCGGACTTTGCGACGGGATCGAATCCTCTCCCCCGTTTGCGCCGGGCGTGTCGCAGGCAAAAAAGCTCAGCAGCATAATGAGCGCAAGAAGAGCGGCGGCGGTTTTTTTGAACATGAGTGATTCCTCCGTAAATGTGTTCGCGAAAAATCAATCGGCCTGAAGTGAATTGCCGACTTAAGCCTGCGGTGTGCAGCAGGGGTAAGCGGAAATCATTCGGAGCATTTCCGAAACCGATGTTGTATCGCAAGTCTATTATATCATTTAAGACGGGCAGACGCAAGTGAAGGAACATTTTCACGCCTTAACTTTTTAAAAAAACGATTAAAAGGTATTCGGACAAAGCAAACGGCGGAGCCGAGCCTTTCGAAAAGCGAAACATCGTGAACGCTCCCGATGCTTGACACGGCCGCGGGCGGGTGGTACCATATCAGCGGCGCAGGCATACGGCAGGCGGAAAAAACGGAACGGAGAGGGCAAACAATGGCATACAAAAACTCACGGCAGAATGCGGCCGAAACAAAAACTTCATCCGAAAAAAACGAAAAGAAGCTTAAAAAGCTTGTTTACGGGCTGCGCATCGGTGCGGCGGCATATTTGCTGTTGGCGTTATTCGGTGCTGCTGCCGTGAACGCAAGCGGAGCAGCGGCATCAGCGGATTGGAACACGGTGAGCAGGCTGTCCGAAATCATCGCTGCGGTTTTCTTCCTTATCTTCGGCAGTTCAATATTGGCAAACGCTTTCCGCAGGCGCAATTATATTTCCCCTGATTTGAAAAAACTTTTCGAACAGGGAAAGGTCACGGAAAAATATGTGCGCACAACTCCGAAAACAAACTTTGTCTGCCGCTGCGTATTCTCCGGAATTGTTATTGCTGCGGCATCGGTTCTGCTGATAACGGCGATCGTTCGGCTGTTTTGAATTGCAGAAGATTGCTGCGGAAAGCTCTCCAAAAAAGGCAGCCGCTTAGCCGGGTGGTCGTAAAACAGTAAAATCAAACAATTGTGAAAACCTTGAGTTTTCAAGAGTTGCGGCGTGACTTCGGTCACGCCGTTTCCTCTTTCATCAGCTCATTCAGCGGGATGAAGCCCAGCCCGTCGTACTGGATGTGGATGTGCTGCACCCGTTTTCCACTGGATTTGTCCGGTGCGTCCACATAGATGGCGGACACCAGCTCCCGCAGAGCATAGCCGTCCAGTTCGTCAATGCCCACATACTTGTGCGCCGTATGAATAAACTTCTCAATGTTTTCGTTCTGTCGTTCCTGTACTTCAATTTCCTGCCGCAAGGTAATGCACTCGGCCTCCAACTGCTTCTGCTCCGCGTCATAGGTCAGGCTCAGCATATCGAAGCGTTCATCACTCAACCGCCCGCTGGCGTTGTCCTCGTAAATCCTGATGAACAGCCGTTTCAGCTCAGCGATGCGGTTTTCGTTCTGTTCCAGCCGCTTTTTACGGATGCGGATCTGCTCACTGCTTTCCAGCCGGAGCTGTTCTTCCATTACCGTGCGGAAATGTGCCTCATGCCGCAGAATGTAGCCTGTCACAGCCTGAATGTGTTTCAGGACCAGATGGCTGAGTACGGCTTCCCGGATGTAATGAGTACCGCACTTGTCCTTGTGCTTCCAATGGAGAGAACAGTCAAAGAACGCGCCCTCCGGTCGGTAGTTGTTGGTCGCCCCGTAATACAGCTTCTCGCCGCAGTCTGCACAGTACATCAGCCCGGAAAAGATGCTGCTTCGGCCTGTGCGGGTCTTGCGATGCCGCTGCTGGCGAACCTGCTGTACCTTCTCAAACACGGCTTCCTCGATGATGGCCTCATGGGTATTGGGGAAGATGGCCTGCTTCTCAAGGGGATTGTCCCGCTGTTTCTTGTCCCAGATGGAGTTGGTATAGGTCTTGAAATTCACCGTACAGCCCGTGTACTCCCGCCGTTCCAGAATCGCCACAACGGTACTGCTGTGCCAGTCGTAGGGGTCCTCCGGTTTCTTGTTCGGGGTCTTGATTCCCTGCAAGGCCCTGTATGCGCTGGGTGTCAGCACCTTGTCCGCTTTCAGTTGGTTGGCGATCTGCATGGGACCACGGCCCTCCATGCACAGGTTGAAGATACGCTTCACTACATCGGCGGCTACCGGGTCAACCATCCAGCGGCGGGGATTCTCCGGGTCCTTTACATAGCCATAGGGCACATTGGTGGTCAGAGGTACGCCACGCTCACCCTTGGCTTTCTGGACGGCCCTGATCTTACGGCTGGTGTCCCTGGCATAGAACTCGTTGAACCAGTTCTTGATGCCCGCAAAATCGTTGTCCACCCGGTTGGGGTCAATGGTGTCGTAGTTATCGTTGATGGCGATGAAGCGGACGCCGTTCTGCGGAAAGGTGAAGTTGGTGTAAAGCCCAGTCAGTGCCGAGTTGCGGCCCAGTCTGGGAAGGTCCTTGGTGATCGCCACAGCCACCCGCCCCGCCTCGATTTCGGCCAGCATAGCCTGAAAGCCGGGACGGTCATAGGTCACACCGCTTACACCGTCATCCACAAAAAAGGTTGGGTTGGGGAAGTGATGCTCCCTGGCATATTGAAGAAGCATGGCCTTCTGATTTTCAATGGACAGGGATTCGCCAGCCCGGTCATCCTCCTGAGACAGTCGGCAATAAAGGGCAGTAATTTTATCTGTTGCTCCGTACATTTCTGTATCCTCCTTTGGTGGAGCAACTGTCAGTACAGGATTGGTTGGCTCTATTGTACCAAGATTCTGGGTGTTTGTCATTCTGAATCCTCCATCTTTTCTGCAAACTTTCTGGATGTGATACGTTCCAGCTTGCGGACAAAGTTTTCTGTCCCCTCATAGCTGCCTGTGACAACGTAGGTCGTGCCGTGGATGACCTCGGTAACGGTCAGTTGGGGAATCCAGAAAGCGGATAGGTTCTTTACATGGATGTGGCCGTCCTCACCCCAAAAGAATCTGCGCTCAGTTCTTTCAGACGGCAGAGACTCCGACTCGGAGAAATAATATCCCTCCGGGTCGAGTTGATGTTCAAATTGCATTTTCTGTTCCATAAGTTCCTCCTGATTTTGTGTAAGAATTAGTGTTCGATTTCCTGCTTTTTCTGCCGCACAGCGGCGTTCTGACGCTCCTGTTCATGTTGTACTTCATAGATGCTGTAATGGATGGCCCAGAGCTTTTTTGCGTCGGCATACAGGGGCGCAAGCTCCTGCTGTAAATCCCTGTACTCCGTTTCCAGACGGGCCTTTTCCGCACGCCATGCAGCAACGGGAAGCTTGCCGTCCACCACTTGTCCTTTCAGCTTGCGCTCGGCCATGTAGAACAACCGCAGCTCCTCGTCATGCTCGTCCTTGTATTTCTGGCGGGATTTCTCAAAGCGGATTGTTTTCAGCTTGTCGGCAACGGGTTTTCCGGCCTTGTAGTAATCCACCATGCGCAGTAGCTCGTCCAGTTCTTTGATGCGGGCCTGTTTCCCGGAAGCGGTCTTTTTCAGCGTGTCGATTTTGCCCTGCATAGGATGCAGGGCTGCGTCCAGATCGTCAGCGGTGTAGAGGTGTTTGGCTTTCAGGTAGCTGACCGTCTCAGACAGCTTTTTCAGATTGGCGATCCTGGCCTTGCTGCTGTATGCGCCCTTGTTGCAATTGTCGTAATAGGCAGACAGCAGTTCCACCAGCGTAGGCGGCTGGGGCTTGGACAGCTCCGTTTTGACAGCTTTCAGCCAGTCGATCAGGGCGGCGATTTTCTGTTTTGCCTCCCGGAGCATGGCGTTGGTTTTCCTGATCCAGCGGTTGAGATCGCCCTTGTCGGTGCGGATGCCCTTGGCCTCCATTGCTCGGACAGTCGGCCCCTCATGCTGGGTGGGTATCTGCTCCGCACCCTGACGCTCAAAGCTGCGGTGGTCGATGCGACAATCCAAACCTTTCTCGGCAAACCGGGCGTTGCAAAGTTCAGACCATGTCTGCCTCCATACTTCCAGCGTTTTCGGGCTGCCCCAGTCGGTGGTGGGGACGGCGTTGAATACATAGTTCCCGGCTTCGTCCCGGATGCGTTCGCCATGCTCGTCCAGCACATATTCCCGTCGCTGCTTGTTGCCCCATTTTCCGTTTGGCTCGATAGGGCGAATGGGACACATGACATGAAAATGCGGATTGGAAATGCCGCCGTCCTCCTTGTCCGGCTGATGAATAGAAAAGTCCACCACCATGCCCCGGCTCACAAAATTGTCCAACAAAAATTGCCTTGCGAGGTTGATGTTCTCCTCCATGGAGAACTCGTTCTGCAAGGCAATATCAAAGCTATATGCAAGCTGGGCGTTCTTTCCCCGTTCCGCTTTTTCAACGGCGTTCCAGAGGGTTTCCCGGTCTGCGTATTCCGGTGGGGCTTGGGATGGCAGCAGAATTTCTGAACAGATCACGCCGCCCTTGCGGGTGTAGTCGCTGTCCTCGCCGTAATACTCGCTGTGCAGCTTTTCGCCGGAGCGATAGGCGGCAGCAGCCACGGCAGACTGTCCGGCGCTGCGTTTGATCTGGGTCACATGAAAATGGAATAATGCGATGGTCAGGACCTCCCTTCGTATTCAGCACGGTTGTGTTCGCTGACGGCCTCCATAAGCAGGCCCTTGACCTCCGGCAGGGCGAAGGCTTTTTCCGCAAAAGTATAAAACTCGGTTTCGTTCAAAACCTTTGCCAGCGGGGCCACGCTCTCCACAGCGGCTCCACGGGTGATAAGCCTGTGCGCCCGTTTCCGGCGGTCGCCTTTCTCGTAGTAGGCAGCACGGTTTTCGAGCTGCTGCTGTTTGTGCCGGAGCTGGGCAAGCTGGCGTTCATTGGCGGCGATCTCGGCTTTCAGTTCGGGGATCGTTTTCTGTTTTTCCATAATACATGACCTCCTTTTTGATGTGGTGGATAGGATGAAAAAAGACCGCCTACATTTTCAGTAGACGGTCTGGCTAAGAGTATGGGATTTTCAGACTTTGCGGCGGGGACAGTCTGCGTCAGCAGATTGTTCCCGCTGCAAAGAGCGCTGGGATAGCTGCGTAAGCAGCGCAAGGGAGGCACTCCCTTGTTCGGAACGAAGTGACGCAAAACAGCCCGGACATTCAGGTGTCCGGGCTGTTTGCCTTGCAGAGCGCACGATACAGGGCTTGCCCTGTATAGAAGTGCGCCCTTTGTTCCAAAAGGGTTTTATACGTTACTCAATTCTGCTGCGTACAGTTTGTCGAACTGCCCAGGGCAGCGGACATCGTAGCGGTTCATCAGGGCATCAAAGGTACACTTTGTCAGCGCATAGAGCTCCTGAAGCTCAGTATCAAACAGCAGGTTCTCGGTCGATTCCGGGTCGGCCAGCGACGGAATGTTCCGTGCCCTGCGTTGCATCAGATAGCCGAACGGGATATTCGCCAGCTTGTCGATTGCAAGATACGGCCGGTCAAGTGCCTTGCCGCAGCGAAGGAACGCTGCGTTCAAAAAACCTGTCGTATAGTCCTCGTCAGTAAAGACAAACGGAATGCTCTTGCACGGGAGGGCGTCCAGCTCCTCGATGGCTTCCTCCAAAGAAACACCATGCTCCAGCATATCATCCGTGATTCCGGTCAGCTTGGTAATATTCTCCGGCAGCGGCTCCGGTTGACGAATGTAAATCGTGCTTTCGCCATGCACCTCGAAATTTGCCATTTTTGAAAAGCGGATTGCGATAATCCGGTCTTTCCAGACATCCAGCCCGGTCGTTTCAATGTCGATCAGATACCATGCATCGTTGAACATATTATTGCGCATAGTCTTTCTATTCTGCCAGCATGGCAGCGATGACTCCCGCAGCAGCTTCACTGCATGGCTCCGGTTCCGGTCGAGGCGCTTGTGCAGGTCGATCACCAGAATCGGGAACTCTGGCATCGGAATCGCACGATTTTGCTCGCGGGTCATGGGTTCTGAAAACAGGAGAATCGGTACAGGGTGATAGTGCGTGCGAAGGTAATCCTGATCGTACAAAAACCACGTAAGTTGCTCCTCGGAGAGCCGTTTCGGATTCAGGACAATGCAGCGGGCCTGATTTGTGATGTGCTCAATCACGGCATTCTCCAACGTATCAGGGTCAGCAATCACGATCGGAAATGTGATCGGTAGCAAAACCTTCAGCGTTTGCAGCTCCGTTCGAGTCAAGCCGATACAAAAAATATCGTTCGTCATAGCGAAAGCTCCTCCCCATCTTTCAACAGGACAACTTTCCGATTGGGGCATAGGGCCTGCATCTTCTGCGGCGCGTCGGTGTGCATGGGAATGACAATTTCTGGGTCTGCCTTATCAATAACATGGCGTAAATCCTCCGGTGAGGCATGGCCGCTGGTGTGCAGCGGCTCCCAGGTGCCGGTCAGTGCCAGAAAGTCCGGAATGGTGCTGCCAGGTTTCGTGCGGTAGCCGTCCCACATGGAATAGAGGATAATACTCTGCGCCGGGTCAAACTGACGGATCATGGCTTCAAACTGCCGGTTGGCGCGGACAAACATCAATCCGCCCAACGTTTGAAACCGTGGAAGCAGGTTATCGCCATAAACGGTCAGCTTTGGCATTTGATAAAATGTCGAAATACCGGCCCAATGCTCAGAGACGGTCTGAACCAGTGTTTTCTGATAGTTGTCACAGATACAGTATTTCCCATAGGGCACTGCCCGCGCCAGTGCAAAAATCCGGTCAAGGTTGGTGGTCGCGCACAGCACGAACACATATTTATATTGCCGCAAATACGTTTTCACGCGCTTCTGCAAATCCCATTCTGTCACCACTGCGCCATCCGAGCGGGACACCGTCGTTCCCTCGGTGATGACAGCATCAACCTTGCCGATTCGTCTATCCAGAATCTTGTCCATCGTTCCGCCGCGCACACCGTGCAGTCGGAAATCGCCGGTGTAAAGAACACGCTTGCCGTCTGCTTCGATCAAAAAGAGATAGCTGTCACAGGCAGAGTGGTCAATACAAAAGGGTGTGATCTGAATATCACCGATCAAAAGCGTTTTCCCCGGAGAGAAAGCCTGGATACCTTCCATGCGTTGGCACAGTGCATCATTTTTTGGACCGCCGTGCCGAGCAGATATTAACATGATTTCTTTCGCCAGTGCCCCGGCATAGAGCGGAATCTCCGGACGGATACGCAGCATCTGACCGGTGTGGTCGCCGTGATAATGGGTAAACAGAACAGCGTCACAGCATCCATCGGTATCGGTCACACCCGGAATGTTCAGTGGAGCGGAGACAAAATTGGGGTCAAGGGACAGCTCATCGCCCATGTCAATGAGGATGCGTGTCGTTGCCGTGGAGATTTCTGCGGCAATGCCGCCGATCTGATGCGTCCCACGATGAATGCAGAGTTTCAATCCCATTCCTCCTTTCAGACCTCGCCATAGAGCATCGAAATTCCATGAAACAGCTTCCAGCCTCGAAGTGACCGGTCATATTCGATCCATTCTCCGGTGGCTTGCAGGGCGGCAATATAGCGCTGTACACTGCGCAGCGGCAGTTCGGTCAGCTCAGCCAGTTTCTGCGTGGAGATGCCAGGATGACTCCGGATCAAGGCGAGGATTTTCAGCCCGTTTACCAACTTTTCACTGTATTCGTGCGCCTTTTTACTCTTGCTGTGTGCCGTGAGCAGCAGATATTTGAGCTTGTCCGTGATCGCATCAAAGGAATCGTAGCATTTGAAAAACTTTTGCAGCTCTTTTGGAGGTTTGGGCTCTCCAAGCCAGATAACGGTTTCGTCGGTGCAGCCGTTGACCTGCGAATAGTAATCGAAGATCATGCCGATGGAATCCTGGTCCATCTCCGGGGCATAGATGATCAGCACCTCACAGTTGATTGCGATCAGGTCGGTCGGCGCATCGGTGTCAAAAACCTCATAGTCCCGTGTCGGGATATTATCTTCCACGAGTGCGTTCTGTTCTTCGGTCAGACCGAAGGTATTGATACGATAGTCCCGACTCATTTGCTGCTGCCCCCTTTCGCGAGTTCACTTCTTGCCACATCAAAATTTGTTCCGCAGGTGATGCACCGCATCCGGATATACTGCTTTGCCAGCTTGTTTTGTTTCAGCCGGATCACCAATGCGATGCTCCAGAAAACAATACCCACTATCGTGACAAGCACTGAGAGCATATAACCGCCGAACGCAACGATCAGCCACAGAAAAAACCAGATACCAAACTCTACTTTTGGATACGGAACGCAGTACACATTGTGACTGCCGCAGTTCGGACAGGTCACATCGTCCCCCGTCAGAACGGTTTTGCCCTGAGTGAATTGTTCTTCTGCCATAAAACCATCCTCCTGTTTTTGAGGACAGTATAGCAAACCGCCGCGACAACAGGGTGGTTGTTTGATTTTGAAAATTAAAAAACTTCGTATCCGTCCGAAACTTCACGGATAAAGAACGGCTCGCTGTCCAGCAGATCCATCAGCTTTTTTAAGTTCGGACGTTGATCCAGATATTCTTGATGGGGCAAGCTGTTTTCAAACACAAACGGGCTTGCCTTTACAGGAGTATTTGCCGGAATATCGAAATCCTCAGTCAATTTCACCGTGTCTACTGTGTGCAAATAGGTATAACCCTCCAAAACGCAGCGGAGCATCGTTTCCTGCGTGTCCGGCTTCTTCAATTCAAGAACGCGCAGGATGCTGCCGTCGTAGGCAAGCAGATCGATCTTTCCAGCCTGATCGCTCTGCTTGTTTTTCAGTGGAACTTGGTAATCAAGAATTTTTCCAACCTTCGCATATCGCTCACCCGTTTGGCAAAGGTTAAACATCTTCATTGCCGTGAGTTCCTCAATACGATTAGAGTTCGGATCGAACTCTCCCTTGTGTGTAGATGTGCGATAGGAAGCGCTTCGCCGGATTTTCGGAATCCCATCCGTAAATTCCGCAAGATGCTCGATCAAATACTTCGCGATGATCTCTGTGTAGGGAACCTGCGCGTCCGGACAGATGCCCTGATAATTGACAAGATTCTGCGCATAGAACAAAGCTGGATTTTTCATCGCTTCATCGCACATTTCAAGAACCGTATTTTTATCGTATTGTATGGGCATTGCTGTATCCTCCTTTTATATTTCTGGTTTCTTCTATTATACGATTCAGCTGCAAAAATCTCAATGTAAATCTCGCCTTTTCTGCCATACAAGGTCATAGCCCAGCACATCGGCCAACTCCACCGCCTCAGTGTACCGCAGGGAGCCGCGCCGCAGCTTGCCGGACAGATTGGGGACGCTGCTGCTCCAGCCGTGTTCGTCGGCCAGTAGCTCCACCACCTCCGTCATGGTCATGCCCTCCCGGGTGATGTAGGATTTTACTTCGTTGCGGCAGTTTTCTGCCTTGTTTCTGCTCATATTTACAATTCCTTTCTTTTGTATTCGCTCTATGGTATAATGAGTTTACCGGAAAGCAAGCCCAGATTCCCGCAGAGCGTTGTTTTATCATAGGCGGCCATCCGCTGGAATTGCCGCCCGTGTACCCCTGTTCACAAGGGACACCTATCGTTTTTGCTGTTCCGCTTGGCTTTTTGCGATTCAATGAAAAGGCACACGCAACGGTGTATTGTGTGCGCTGTCCAGTGCATCGTTTAATGATATGGACAGCACCACAAAAAAAGCGGTTTCTTCGCTATTTTCACATGGTTTGAAAATAGCTGCGGTTTTTTGCCGCTTTTCCCGAACTCGTTCCTGCCCGGAGGATCGCTCCCGGCGTTCTCGTCCCCGTTGGTGCGCGGATGCGTCACTTCGCCGGGGGACATATCCCATTCGGACGGTCATTCGATTTTCAAGGTTCAGGTGTTGCTACAAGAACAGTTTAGCGAAAAAATGCGCTCTTTCCCGTATATCCAAGAGGTCGGAAAAGAGCGCAAAACAGGGTGGATTTCCACGCTTAGAGACAGAAAGAAGGAGGGGTACGCCATGCAGATAAAACTCACCATACAGGAACGGTTGAAGGATTTACGTGTGGAACGGGGTCTGACGCTGGAACAGCTTGCGGAGCAGACCGGGCTTTCCAAGTCCGCCCTTGGAAAATATGAGACAGACGATTTCAAGGACATCAGCCCGTTCAGCATCGTCACACTGGCGAAGTTCTACGGCGTGTCCACGGACTATCTGCTGGGCATGACGGAAACAAAAAATCACCCGGACACAGAGCTGGACGCTCTGCATCTGAGTGACGATGCCATAGAAGTATTAAGGACGGGGAAGTTTAATCACCGACTGCTGTCGGAAATGCTGTGCCACAAAGCTTTCCAGCGCATGATGCTGGACGCTGAGATTTACGTTGACAGGATCGCGGATATGCGGATCAACGATATGAACGCCATGCTGGAAGCAGTTCGGAAGATGGCTCTGATGAAGCAGGACGGGCAGGACGATCTTTCCACCCGGACATTGGAGCTGGCCCAGGTACGGGAGGATGATTATTTCGGTCATGTGCTTGCCGATGATCTGAAAGCGATCCTCCGTGACATTCGTGAGGAGCACAGCACCGACACCACAACGGCAGATACGCCCTCCATTGCGGAGGAAGTTCAGGGCCAGTTGCAGGATGCCATGAACTTTGAGGGCAGCGATGCTGAGAAACAGGCAAGAATCTATCTTGCGACATTCGGCATTGACTACGATGCCATCACCAAGGAGCAGTTTGTGAATCTCATAGAGGTTTTGAAGCTGTCCAAGCACCTGAAAAGTTCGACCAACCAGCGTGGCAAGGCGAAGTCATACCAGCCGCATGGAAAAGGGAAACGGAAATACAAATAAACAGAAAAACACGCCATACCCAGCCTTTGAAGCTGAATATGGCGTGTTTTTTCGTTGACCAATCCCGTCTGACAGATGCTCATTTCGTGTTATTGGGCTAACACTGTTTTATGAACACCTGCCATTATTCGGCTGTTTTTTGTTTTTCGGCGGCGTATTTTCGACACATAATATGTGCAGCCGTGCCCGTCTTACGTTATTGTAAGGCACGCTGAAAGCTGTTCGTAAGGTTTTTAATTTACAATAAGGGGTATAATCAGCAGCAAAGCGGACAGCGGGCGGAAACCCGCTGTCGGATCGGAGGCAAAAATGGAGTGTTTGAAGCTGGCGTGGCAAAGCGTTTGCGGAAAAAAGCGCAGCAGCGTTCTTATGAGCGTTATCCTTGCAATATCGTTTGCATTTGCGGTTATCACGCTGTCCGTTTCGGGAAGCATGATAAAAACAAACGATGTGTTCAGAAAAACGACCTACGGCGAGTGGCAGTTGATTCTGCCGGGCATCAATTCAAAGCTTAAGGGCGCAGCCGCAAACAGCGACTGGCTGGATGAACTCGGCGTCATGAATGTTTACGGAACAATCGGGGAGGACGGCATCGGCACAGTGGACGAAACGCTGAAAAAACTCGGCCATATTACGGTTAACGAGGGCAGATTTCCCGAAAGTGACGGCGAAATCGCGATGGAAGCGGATCTTTTGAGCAAACTCGGCATCGATTACACCCTTGGACAGGATGTCACGCTCTCCGTCAGCATTGCGGCGCGGGAAAACTCCGCATTGGGAACGTCGCACCCCGTCAACGTTGTCAGAACATATCAGCTTGTCGGCATTATTAAAGAATACACGGATGTTTGGACTTGGGCAACGAAGCCCGTTTACGAACTTGACGGCACAAGTTCACGCGCCGAAGGCGGAATTTCCGCAACCCTTTGCAGCGCACTCCTGACGGAAAATGCGTGTGCAGAAATTGTGCGGCAGGCGCAATTGCAGGCGGAGGCCTTTAATAATGCAGAGAAGGAGCAGGGATCGGATCTGCGAATAAAGCTTTGCGATGCACCGACAACCAATTTTTTCTGCACCGGGTTCGATACGGACAAAACAAACTTTATTGCAAGAGTGTATCAGACCGTGGGCAGCGTTCCGCTTGCATTCAATGCAACAAAGTTTGCGCAGCAGGAGACTCAAACATACAACATTTTCTTTACGGCATTGATTTTTGCCGTCACGCTGCTTGCGGTTGTCTGCGTCAACATAATGCAGATGCAGAAACAAATAAGGCAGATTGCGCTTTTCCGCAGCATCGGCGTAACAAAACGGCAGCTTCGGCAAATGCAGATTTTTGAGATGCTGTTCATCTGCATTCCGTCGGTTGCCCTCGGCATTTTACTCGGCGCGGGCGGCACATGGCTGCTGCTTCGCACGGCGATGTTCAAAAACGGCGCGGAAATTCTTGTTGATATCCCTTTCAAACAAGTGGGGCTCGCCGTGCTTTGCTGGCTGTTCGGAATCATTCTGATGCGGCTGATCGTTTTCCAAACCGCTCTGCATCAGCCGCTGACGGGCAGGCTGCATGTTGCACGGAAAAAAGCGCGCCGCATTGCGGCGGCAAAGCGTGTACTGACCGTTGCGCTCGCTTCCCTGTTCTGTGCGGCAGTGTTTTTCATGGCGGTGGAATCCGCATCGCCTTTGAGCAATAAACATGAAACGGAACGGTTCCCCGCATATCAAATCTATTGCAGCAGCGATTTTGACTACGAAAACGATGTGATGCATGAACACCTGATTCCCGAAAAGGCAGTTGAGCAGATGCGCACAATTCAAGGCATGGTGCGGGTCGATCCGTACATACTTATGGAAGTTGAGCTGAATTATGCGGGTTCGGAATCCTCCCCTGCGTTTGCCGCTTCGCGGGCGTCGGACAAAGCGGAGCTTCGCGACGGATACTATTATGTGCCGTATGATGACGGCATACACTCAAATCTGTATGCATACCCCGAATTCATAACGGACAGGCTTCTTGCACGCGATGATGTTGAACTTGATCTTTCGGCATTCGACAGGCAGGCTTATGAGCGGGGTGAACAGGTTCTGCTTTTTGCGGTGCGCGGTTCGGACGGAAATATCATGATTAACTATGGGATGTATGACGATGAACTGCGCGAAACATACGGGGATATTGACAGCATCGGAATAAAGCCGGGCGACAAAATTGAACTTTCGTTTTACGGGGCGGCGCAAAAAAACTATATAGGGGACGAAAGCGAACATTCGCTCAAAACTTTTTCCTATACGGTCGGCGGAATCGTTTATTGTTCCGATATTTCAACATCCGTTACCGAAATAGAAGTCAACGGAGCAAGAACTTTCAACATTGCCGCTTCAACCGCATTGATTAAAAATGCCTTTGCAGAGCTGACGGATGAATTCCGCGATTACATCGTTGACGGCAGTTATGTAATGAACGGGGATTTTGCTTACACGGGCGCATTTTGCTATGCGGATATCCGCTCCGGATACGCTGCAACGGACTATGTGCTTGCGAAAAAGGCGGCGGACCTCGGAGTGCGAATGTCCAACCGCCGCGAGTCGCTTGCGGCGAATCTGCAAACAAGCATTCAGCAGATAACGCTGATTCTGTCCGTCGGCGGATGCATTGCGGTCATAATGCTGATGCTGCTTATGAACGCGCTCACGCTGGAGGCAAGGGAGCAAATGCGAAACGTCGGAATATTGCGCGCAATCGGCATGTCGGGCAGGCAGGCAGTCGGAAAATTTTCAGGCACGGCATTAATAAACGGCTTGATTGCCGCAGCGGTGGGCTGGGTCGTGTATGCGGGCTATGCAGTGCTTTCGGCGCGGAGGCTCGTGCAGCAATTCCCGGAAGCGTATAACAGTCTGAATTCCGCACTTGCGTCAAAACTGTACGGACTGCAGCGGTTCGGTGCAACCGTTTGGACAATGCTCGGGCTGAGCTTTGCCTGCGCCGCCGTTATCGTGCTGATAAGCCTTGCGGCAAAGGGAAGACTGCTTTGCGGAAGTCCGATTGAAAAACTGAACGAAAACAGAGATTGATTTCGGTTTGGTTCCGCTGTGTTCGGAGCAGCGAAATGCGGACGGAAGCGCGAACGACAAACGGACAAACATAAACCCGCTCCCGGGGACAGCTAACCTCGGGAACGGGTTTTTGCGTTGAAAAAATTTGTTCGGAACGTCAGGCGCAATTATTTCGCATATTCCGTTGCACGGGTTTCGCGAATAACATTGACCTTGATCTGTCCGGGATATTCAAGCTCGGATTCAATGCGCTTAACGATGTCTTTTGCGATAACAACAATATCCGTATCCGAAACGGTATCGGACTTGACCATGATGCGGACTTCGCGGCCCGCCTGAATCGCAAAGCTCTTGTCAACGCCGTCAAAGGAATTGGCAATTTCCTCAAGCTTTTCAAGACGCTTGATGTAATTTTCAAGGGTTTCACGCCTTGCGCCCGGCCTTGCTGCGGAAATTGCATCCGCCGCCTGAACGAGAACGGCTTCAACCGTTCCGGGTTCAACATCGCCGTGGTGTGCAAGAATGCAGTGAACAACTTGGTTGTTTTCACGATATTTCTTTGCAAGATCCGCGCCGATTTGGTTATGCGTGCCTTCAACCTCGTGGTCAACCGCCTTGCCGATGTCGTGCAGCAGACCTGCACGCTTCGCAAGCTGAACGTTAACGCCGAGTTCCGTTGCCATAAGTCCGGCAAGGTGCGAAACTTCGATTGAATGCTTGAGAACATTCTGACCGTAGCTGGTGCGGTAGCGCAATCTGCCGAGCAAACGAATAAGCTCATGGTGCAAACCGTGAACACCGGATTCGAAAACGGCCTGTTCGCCCGCTTCGCGGATTTGGGTTTCGACCTCTTTGCGTGCCTTTTCGACCATTTCCTCGATCCGTGCGGGATGAATGCGCCCGTCAAGGATGAGCTTTTCGAGTGCAATTCGCGCAACTTCGCGGCGCATGGGGTCAAAGCCGGAAAGGATGACCGCTTCGGGCGTGTCGTCAATGATGAGATCAACGCCGGTTGCGGTTTCGAGTGTGCGGATGTTGCGTCCTTCCCTGCCGATGATGCGGCCTTTCATTTCGTCGTTGGGCAGAGCCACAACGGAAACGGTGGATTCCGCAACATGATCCGCTGCGCAGCGCTGAATCGCCATTGAAATGATGTTCACGGCGCGCCTGTCGGCTTCGGCCTTTGCTTTGGATTCAATGTCGCGAATGATGAGTGCGGCCTCATGCCTTGCTTCTTTTTCAACGTTGTTGAGAAGCACGTCCTTCGCCTCGTCCTGCGTCATGCCCGCAACGCGCTCAAGTTCCTGCTGCTGTGCGTCATAAAGCTTGCTGACGGAAGCTTCTTTTGCATCGATCGCCTTGATGCGCTTTGCAAGCTGCTGCTCGCGCTGCTCAAGGGTATCCTGCTTTTTGTCGAAACTTTCCTCCTTTTGCTGAAGTCTGCGCTCCGCGCGCTGCAATTCGCTCCGCCTTTCTTTGCTTTCCCTCTCATTCTCGGTCTTAAGGCGGTAGACTTCTTCTTTCGCTTCGAGAATGGTCTCTTTTTTCAGTGTTTCGGCGCGCTTCTGTGCGTCGGTGATCATTTTTTTGACCATCTCGTCCGCCTTGGCGACCTTGGATTCTGCACTGTTCTTGTCATATATATTTTTTACGAATACTCCGCCGCCTGCGCCGAAAATGGCAGCAGCGACCGGAAGAATTATATATAAAGCATCAAAAGCCACAGAATTTCACCTCCGATTTATGTTAATGTGTCGCAGCGGTGCCGAGAATACGGCAGCATATAGACACTCCATCCTATTATACAAGTGCATTAAACCGATGTCAAGTGTACAAAAACGCGTACAGCATAAAAACGAAATAATATCCGGTATATCCGTTCCGGAAACGCCAGTTACGCACTTTCGCTATAATAAAGGAAGTGATTCTTTGCAGAACATCGGAGGAACAGAAAAATGCATAAAAACGGAAAAACGGAGCATTGCGGAGGGAGACAATACGGCTATGTTCGCGTTTCAAGCAGGGAACAGAACGAAGCGCGGCAGCTTGCGGCAATGCGCAACGCGGGAATTCGGGCGGAATATATATTTGCGGACAAGCAGAGCGGAAGGGATTTTGAACGCCCGCAATATAAAAAGCTGCTGCGCAGGCTTCGCCGCGGGGACACGCTCTTTGTGCAGTCCATCGACAGGCTCGGCAGAAACTATCGGGAGATAATTGAACAGTGGCAATACCTGACTTCCGAAAAGGGTGTGGATATTGTTGTGCTTGATATGCCGCTGCTGGATACCCGCCGCCGCGATGAGGGCTTGACGGGGCTGTTCATATCCAACCTTGTGCTGCAAATTCTTTCATATGTTGCTCAAACGGAGTGCGAAAACATCCGCAGGCGACAGGCGGAAGGCATTGCGGCAGCAAAGGCGCGCGGCGTTGCTTTCGGGCGGCATGCAATCGAAATCCCGCCGAACTTTCGTTCCCGTGCGGAAGAACTTGCACGAGCGGGGATGAAAAGTGCGGATATTGCGGCGGAATTCGGCGTCAGCAGGTCGCTTTATTACAGATGGCTCGGTCGAACTGCACCACAGCAGTTTGAAACGGAGAACAGCCCGCAGGCTTCCGAACCGAGTGACATGCAGGACGGCAAATTTCGGGAAGTTTAGCCATCCGCGCTGGAAAGCGAGAAAAAAATGTGCCTATTAAGAAAATATATTTTAAAAAATCGGCGTATTGTGCACGAAAGTACACTTTAAGAGATTGACTTGAGTTCATCCTGTGGTGTATAATCTATTGCACTGAGGGGCTTGAAAATTTAAAACAGGCGGTCAACCGGCCGGGTTTTGCAAATTTTCAGCCCCGTTCTGCTCTTGATGCAGCGTTTTTGAAAGTGTACTTTAATGCCCTAATTTGCAAAAGTACACAATAAAAAATTATTTGATTTCGGAGGAATAAAAAATGGGGATGTTTGATTTTAGACGCTGTGATGGCTTTGCAGGAAGTATTCCGCAGAAGTTTATCGACACACGGTTTCCTAAGTGTCCAATGTGCGGCACTCATGAGCCGTATTGGAAACTGAAGGACAAAATGGAGATGATGGGAAATCGCACTTTATTCCTTTGCGATAAGTGCGGAGCAATTCTGTCTGCTACTACTGCAGACCTTTCCGGTTTTTCTTCCAACAAGGCAAGCGTGCTTACTACTGCAGGCTTGTTTAATGCAATCGGCAAGAAGGCAAGTGGTAAGAAAGTTGGCACCGTTTATATGAAGGTCGAAGAGGTTGGCAACGCACAGACAACCAAGGTTTACCAAGGAAAGGAAATGCCGATTGAAGAACTGCAGGCATTAGCTGAAAGCCTTTAATTGACAAGGTTTGAACAATGGCAAAGTTAGTCTTTTTGCGACGAACCGATAAGGAAATAGAAGTATTTGGCGGTGATGTTTACTTCGACCTTGATGGTAAAAACATTGGCAAACTGTCTCGCACTAATCAAGAAATTGATGTCTTACCAGGTAAGCACACCATTAAGATGTATAAGTCTCATAGTTATGATACTTTTATTGGCTTTGCCGAGTCCACGATAGATGTTGACGAAACTGAAGAACTTATGGTTCGATACGCAGCTCCTATGGCAGTTAATCAACCAGGTAACATGATTATCTCTGCATATGACTATTGCAAAGAAACCGAGGTTCTCCGCAATCGAGAGCAGACAATCGCTCATGACTATGCAGCCGATGTTAACCGCAAGAAGGAACAAAACGAGAGATATAATACAGGTATTACGATCTGGATTGTTTGCATGATTATAGGAGCGATTATCTTTGCTATATGGGAAGCTTCAATCTGGTTGTAATACGTTGAGGAGAATTTTATGGCGAAGCTTATATTTCTAAAACGCACTCAAAAGGAGATTGAAATATTCGGCGGAGACGTGTATTTCGATATTGACGGAAAGAACGCAGGTAAGCTTTCCTTAACTAATCAAATAGTCGAAATACCCGCAGGCGAACATACCGTTAAAATGTACAAATCTCATACTTTTGATACTTTCATTGGTTTTGCCGAATCGGTTATCAATGTAACTGATGACGAACAGTTAATGATAAAGTATTCTGCACCGATGATGATTAACCAACCCGGAAATATGGTAATTTCCGAATACACGGAAACAAAAGAACAAGAAGTGATACGGGAACGTGAGTATTCCATTCATCGAGACTTCATAGCAACAGAAACTCAGAAAAAGCAGGCCGAAGAAAACCACAGAAATGGTGTTATGACAGTTGTCTGGGTTGCTGTTGGAATCGCAGTTGTGTTAGGAATCTTTTACGGAATCCTCTTTAGTTCATTCTAAATTTATGTAAAAGGAGAAATTAAAATGGAAGCATATATAATTGCATCGTTAGTGGTAGCGGCAGGTTTAGGCTTCATTCCTGCAAGCATTGCAAAAAATAAAGGTTATAGTTTTGGCCTTTGGTGGTTTTATGGATGGATGCTTTTTATCGTAGCAATCATCCACGTAAGTTTGATCCCTGACAAAAATGCTCAGCAGATTCCGATCAATGCAACCCCTCACATTCCGCATTGCCCTCCGTCTATCGCTGGTCAGAGTGCGGCAGATGAGTTAAAGAAATACAAAGAACTCAAAGACCAGGGTGTTATTACAGAAGAAGAGTTCCAGGCAAAGAAGGAACAGCTTCTGAAGCTTATGTAAGGAGGCTTGAATCATGACAAAAACGGAGAGTGGGAAAAAATACGCATTGATTGCGGCAATATGCTATGCGGTTTATGCGATTTACAATATCATTGATGGAATCATTTATGTTTCAAATTACGAGTATGCTACAATCACTGTTTTTAACATTCTTTTTTGGATCGGAATGCTTGGCATGGCGGTAGCACTTTTTGTGAAAAATCAGAAAATTGTTATCGCTGCTGCAGGGGTTAATGCCCTGCTCGGAGCATACTATATTGTCACTTACTTTAGCCTTTGGAATCTTTGTGATTTTCTGGCGTATGCATCTGTAGTTGTTTTTGTTATTTTAACCCTCAAAGGAAATGATGTTGTTAAAAAGATCTGGTTTGTACCAGCAGCGGTGTTGCTTTTAGGATGTGTCATTGACTGGATCGAGTTCCTTTCGGCTACATGGATATGGAAGTCAATGTTGGTTTCCATTGTTGAAATTGTAGCGTTGCTCTTTGCTGGTATGTGGGTTAAGGAAATTGTTGCACCTGCAGAAGCAAGTCCGGTTAACGAATATGCAACCTTTAATCCTCAGAGTGTTAATTCAACTCCGGCGTCCTCTTCTGCCATTGGTGGTGCAGATAAGTTGAAGATGTACAAAGACCTTCTTGAATCTGGAACGATCACCCAAGAAGAATTTGACGCTAAGAAGAAGCAGATTCTTGGTTTGTAATATGGAGGTGTACTATGGATCAGAACATTATAATTAAGGGAACACCGCAGAAAAATAAAGTTTCTGCTATTATGCTTACCGCTTCAGTGATTGCCTTTGTGTGTGCGTTGCTGTTCTCTGCAAATGCATATCAAAACTATTGGATTGGTTATAAGGTTGACTTCTGGGCCTATTTTTGGGGAGAGTTTTTCTCTTCTAATTTAATGTACGGCTGTATTTTAATTGCTTCTGTAATAGCTTTTGTTGTTAGCATCATTATGAAAACCAACACCGAAAAATGCGAGATTACCGTAACTAACGAAGCCATTTCCGGCAAACTCCCTCATGGGAAAGAAGTATATATTCCATTGAACCAAATTACCGCCGTTAACCGCAGTTCTTTCAATGGCGTTTCTATTACATCCATCGGTAATGTGAGCAATTTCCATTGCATCGAAAACCGTGAAGAGGTAATGAAGGCTATCTCTTATCTTCTGGCTAATCCGCAGCAAAATGCTCAGCCTACTCAAAACGGATCTGCACCTGTTGCGAATGGATCTGAAGCGGAACAACTGAAAAGGCTGAAAGACCTTTTAGATGCAGGCGTCTTGACTCAAGAAGAGTTTGATGCCAAGAAAAAACAGGTTCTTGGATTATAAGACCATTTAGGCAATAGCATTTTGTGCAGAACAGGAATACTATATGGCTACATTTTCTGATCGCAACCCAGATTGGATAAGGTGGATTGCTCCGGAACATTTCAATGATCAAGATTTATTCAAGATTATAATCTTTTTTGTCTTTCATTCTCCGTGCTCCAATTTATCCTCAATGGGAAAAACTCTGGATGAATATGGTTGGAGTGCACCTTGGAGGAAACCGTATTATTTAAATAAACAGCTTCGTCAAGCATCATTATATGAGCTGGTGGTTTATTCCGCCAAAGGATACAATGAAATGGATGTAGCCTTAGAAAAAGCTGATTTGAAAGAGACATTTCCATCTGATTTTTCTCGTGAAAGAATCTGCATCTATGATAATCAAGGAAATCAATTTCTAAGTGTATTCTATCATATCAGAAATGCATTTGCGCACTGTCGGTTGAACATGGTCGATGTTGACGGAGACTGCGTGTTTATTTTTGAAGACGTTCAGCCCAAAAAGAATTCAAACCAATTGAAAGTCTCAGCAAGAATGATTCTGCGAAAAAGTACTTTGCTCAAATGGATCGATTTAATTGAAAATGGAGCACGTGAGTATCAAAAGACGCAGAACTAAAAATCCCTTTGGAACAAAGGGCGCACTTCTATACTCTCCTGACGGGAGTATGTGCGCTCTGCGAGGCAGACAGCCCGGACGATGGAAGTCCGGGTTGTTTTGCGTCACTCCGTTTCGCACAAGGGGCTGCACCCCTTGCGACGTTTGCACGTCTATCCCTTGTGGACTTGCCGTCCGCAAACAGCATAAAATGCTGTTCGCCGCCAGCAAGTTTGAAAGCGACTAAAATGAATTTTATGGAACAAACAAATCGGAATTTGATAGACAGAAAAATTTGAACGTAAAGGGGCAATTATATGAATTACGAATGCAAAATAACGGTAGAGGATGGATCAACCTGATGCATGATTGATTCCCCTCCCCCATTAACAGAACAGCGGGATTTCTTCCTGACCTCGTCCCTGCGGGCAACTGCGGGGGCGAGGTTTTTGTTGAAGGGTGTTGCAAATCATGCAAAAAAAAGATAGAATAAGTGCAAAGTCACGGGGAGGGTTCAAAATCAGATGACAAACGGAAAAATACAGAAAGCAAAATGCGGATTTATCGAACTTCTTGCTGCTGCAATCATTCTTGCCGCAGCGGTTCTGTGCGGCTTTGTTCGGCCTGCGGCGGCGAGTGCCGAGGCACTCAGGATAAACACGGAGACGGTGCTTTTTTATGCGGACACGGCAGCGGCGGAGGCGGGTGAATCGGCAGATATCAATCTTTGCATTGAAGGCGAAGACTATCTTGCACATGCGCTTGCAGTCACGGTTTGGTATGATCCGGAGGCGTTGGAGCTGAATTCCGTGACCCGCGGCAGCGCGATAGATTGGGAGAACACGCTTAACCATTTGGACACATCCATACCCGGCAGGATCAGCCTCGGCGTGCTGTATCCGGGCAACGAAGGCATGACGCAGGCAAACAACGGCATTATTCACACAATGAATTTTACCGTGCTTGCAGGCACTGCGGAGAATTCCGAAATCCGCGTTGAAGTTAAGAAATTTAATTATATGATGACCGACGACGATCAATATCCCGTGCCGACGCAGACGCAAAGCGGGTGGATTTTCGTTGACGGCGGCGAATCGGGTGTTCCCGGCGATGCGGACGGGGACGGCATTGTGACGGCGGCGGATGCGCTGCTCGTGATGCGGTGCGCACTCGGAACGGCTGAGCTTTCGCCCGAAACTGCCGCGCTCTGCGATGCGGACGGGGACGGAAACGTCACGCTTTCGGACGCCGTGCTGATACTCCGTGCCGCGCTCGGATTGGGCTGAGAATTCGAATTTGAATAAAACGGATAAAATGCGAAAAAGCTCCGCACGGCTGAAGTACCTGCTGCGGAGCTTTTTGTAATTGAAAATTTAACTGCGGAACGTTAACCGGGGCGTCAACCGGCATGTTTTCGGTATGCACGGCATAAAGCGCGGGTTGCTTTTGAATTATTCATCCTCGGAATAGGGTTCGTCTTCGCTGACTGGAGCGGTTTCGTCATGGGCTGTTTCGATAAGGTCGCGGAGCTTCTTTTCGATTTCTTTGCAAAGCTCGGGGTTGTCGCGCAGGAAATTGCGTGCGTTTTCCCTGCCCTGCCCGATGCGGATATCGCCGTAGGAGAACCATGCGCCGGTCTTTGTGATGATTTTGTTTGCAACGCCCATATCGAGAATGGAACCTTCCTTAGAAACACCTTCACCGTAGATAATGTCGAACTCGGCAACGCGGAAAGGCGGCGCAACCTTGTTTTTAACGACTTTGATGCGCGTGCGGTTGCCGACGGGCGAATTGCCCTGTTTCAGCGTGTCGATTTTGCGGACGTCCAAACGGATGGAGGCAAAGAACTTCAGCGCCTTGCCGCCGGTGGTGGTTTCGGGATTGCCGAACATAACACCGACTTTTTCACGGAGCTGATTGATAAAAATAACGCATGTGCGGGATTTTCCGACAACGCCGGCAAGCTTGCGCAATGCCTGGCTCATGAGTCTTGCCTGCAGGCCGACGTGAGAATCACCCATGTCGCCTTCAAGCTCGGCTTTGGGAACGAGAGCCGCAACGGAGTCAACAACGATAACGTCGATCGCGCCGCTGCGAACGAGTGCATCCGCAATGTCAAGTGCCTGTTCGCCGTTGTCCGGCTGGGAAACATAGAGCTTGTCCATGCTGATGCCAAGCTTTTCGGCATAAACGGGGTCAAGCGCATGTTCGGCATCGATAAAAACGCACATACCTCCCATTTTTTGCGCTTCGGCAATGATATGCAGCGCAATGGTGGTTTTGCCGGAGGATTCCGGCCCGTATATTTCAACTATTCTTCCGCGCGGAATGCCGCCGACGCCGAGAGCTGCGTCAAGCTCAATGCAGCCCGTCGGAATGACGGAAACCTGAATCCTTGAGGCGGCATCTCCCATCAGCATAATTGCACCCTTGCCGTATTGCTTTTCGATTTGACCGAGTGCCATTTCAAGTGCTTTATCTTTTTGCATGTTCTGTTCCCTTTCCGGTTCGGACGGAATTGCGCAGTAAAAGCCGAAAATCGCCCCAACCTCCCGATATTATTCGTAAAACGACCCTGAAACAAGGGTTTGCTGTGCCTATATTATAACATAAACGCAGCACGTTTTGCACCCTGCAAAAGGGCAAAAGGCGGAAATTTGCACAGGTTTAAAAATATATTGACTTTCGGACATAATTTGTGTTGACAAATGCATCGGAAAGCGTTATAATATCTCTCGCAGTGAAAAATGCGGTTGTGGCGGAACAGGCAGACGCGTACGTTTGAGGGGCGTATGGGAGACCGTATGGGTTCAAGTCCCATCAACCGCACCATGGCGAGTGTTCTTACAGCATTTGAAAAGCTGTGAGGACACTCGCTTTTTTTCTGCTCAAACGGCGGGTCTGTCGTCTGTCGTGTAGCTCACGAACACGCCTTTTCTGGTGTTGACGGTGACGGCCGGGATGGGCAGTGCCGGTTCGTTGGGAATGTTCATTTCCCCCACGCAGTTGTAGTGAATGCGAAGCCGCTGTACCCATTCGCCGTCGATCTTCTCGGCATTGTAGACCTCGATTTTCTCCACCAGTTCGTTGAGCATCCGCGGCGTGAGCTTTCTGGCGCGGGTGTATTTGCGGACGATGGACACGAACATATCCGTTGAGGTTGCGCGGCTGCTCTGCTTCTCTATCTCGGAACGGAGCTTTTTTATTTTCTCCGAAAGCTCCTTCTGTTCCTCCTCATAGCGGCGGGACATCTTCACAAAGCGGTCGTCGCTGAGCTTGCCGGAAACATTGTCCTCATAGATGCGCTCGAACAGGCCGTCCAGTTCATCGTCGCGGGCAAGGCGTGATTTCAGCTCCTTCTCCTTCAGTCTGCGCTCCGTTTCCTCTGCCTGCCGGGAGTGACCGATCACTTCCTTGAGAAAATCGTCCTCGTAAAGGCCGGCATACTTCGTCAGACGACGGATTTCGCCGAGAACGACCTGCTCCAGAAAGTCCACTCTGACATAGTGAGTGGAGCCGCAGGTGCCGCGATTGCCCTTGTAGTTGGAGCAGTTGAAATACTTGATCTCCGGGTTTCCCTGATTGAAATGAAAATGAAGGTTGCTCCCGCAGTCGGCGCAGACCAGAAGCCCGGAAAACATGCTCCTTTCGCCGTCCTTCGCTTGACGCTTTCTCATCTTGCCGCGCTTTTGCTGCACCTGTTCAAAGACGGCTCGCTCAATGATCGGCTCATGCACATCCTTGAAAATCGCCCAGTTCTCACGGTCATTCTCCAGTCGTTTCTTGTTCTTGTATGACTTGGAATAGGTCTTGAAGTTGAGAATGTCCCCGCAATACTCCTGCACGGAAAGCATCTTTATGACGCTGGAGCTGTTCCAATGGGTGGGCGGCAGATCCTTGACCTTGCCGGGGCGATTGATTCCCTTGGAGTGCCAGTAGGCGCGCGGGGTCAGGGGTGTTGCCCCCGAACCGCCTGCGTCCACCGCAGGAGTGCCAGTAGACGCGCGGGGTCAGGACGCCGTCCTCTTCAAGCTTCGCGGCAATCTGCTCCGTTCCGACCCCTTCCAGCGTCATGCGGTAAATCCGCCGCACGACCTGCGCCGCTTCCTCGTCCACGATCCAGCGTTTGGGGTTCTCAGGGTCTTTGATGTACCCGTAAGGAGGCTGCCCCATGGGTTCTCCGGCATTGCCCTTGATCTTGTTGCTGATGCGCCGCTTCTTGCTGATGTCGCGCGCATACCATTCGTTGAAAAGATTGCGGATGGGAGCCAACTCGTTTTCACCTTCGTCGGTGTCGATGTTGTCCGAAACAGCGACCAGCCGAATGTCGTGATTGGGAAAGAACTCCTCGGTCAGTCTGCCGACCTCGATGTAATTACGCCCCAGGCGGCTGAGATCTTTTACAAACACTGCCGCTGCTTTTCCCTGCTCCAGTTGCTGAATCATATCGGCAAAGCCGGGACGAGCCATCGTAACGCCGGAGATGCCGTCGTCAAAAAAATGAACCAGGTTCGTGTAGCCTTTTTCCTTTGCGACCTTGATGAGCAGTTTTTTCTGATTCTCTATGCTGTAGCTCTCGCCGTCCATGTTATCGTCACGGGAAAGCCTCTCATACAGAAAGGCGGTCACGTCACGGGATTTTTTGTTGTTATTCGACTGTTTCATGCAGTCCTCCTTTCCGGGCAGCCGAACAGCAACACTTGTATTCCACAACAAGTATATCACTGTCTCGCCCTGTTGTCATGTATGCGGCGGGGATACGCCCCGCCGCCTGGGACTACGCCCCCGCAGATTCCGATTTCATCAGGCGCAGAAGAACGCAGTCCAATGTGTTCTGCGTCTCCTCCTTGAACACCGGTTCAACAATAAACGACCTGTTGCCGAAGCGATAGGTCGTTTTCTCATTCAGATCATGTTTTGCTTTTTCGCCGGGTTTTGTCCGCTTTTCCTGCATGGATTACCTCCTTATGGTTGAATTGAAGCTGTGCAGGCGGTCAGAACTTCATGGGAAGGATCTCGTGCCTGCGCCTGCCGTTGTAGATGCGGTAGAACAGGTTGACGTAGCGCTTTACGCCCCGCAGCTCCTTTTCCGCCTTGCCCGCCGCGTAAATAAACTTGGGCTCGTAGGCGCGGAGGCTGTAAATGAGCCGCTCCCGGTCGTACTCGCCGTGGTACAGCTCCACGAAGTGGACGATGCCCTGAATCACCTCGGCTCGGAGGGAATCGGGATCGCCGCCCCAGGCTTCCAGCAGGATGGTGAGCGCTTCCTTATAAATCTCTGCGCCGACACGCTTGAACTCCGCAAAGGCGGTGTTGATGCAGAGGATGCGACCCGTGCCGCCGCCCCGCTCAAAGCCCATATGCAGCCCCGCTTCCTCGGTGGCGGCATAGAACTCGCCCGACGCCTTATCCTCTCCGCGAAGATTGGCGCGGAGCCTGGCGCTGG